>Ga0228710_1006963_pt1 | contig 16897 bp, 19 predicted proteins | sample MedpolnodulmetaG_FD_177995 | JGI IMG/M metagenome (GOLD analysis project Ga0228710, IMG submission 177995) | Root nodule microbial communities from Medicago polymorpha collected in Santa Monica, California, United States - pink nodules | ecosystem: Host-associated > Plants > Roots > Nodule... | reverse complement strand
GCCGAGCAATGGAAACGGGCGCCGCGGGAATGGGTCGAGGCAAAGACACAGTTCGCCGTCATCTTTGGCGAGCGGTTCTTCAACTGATGAAACCGGCCCACCGCACAGAATTCCTGACAGTCCCCCCACCAGCCGTAATGGCAGTAGCCTTTATCCAAGACAAAGGTGGCGCACCGAAATCTCTTTCGCGTTCACCAACGCCCGCATCGAGATCCTTCGATCCTTCGCGAGATCACCAGCAGATCGGTCGCACTGGACAATCCGCGGCAGAAGAGCTGCCCCCAACTGCAGAACGCCCGCGCAGTCATCGGATGCTTACGTCGATCCTGCGCTCTCAGCGGCACAATGTCCGGCGAGATCAGCTCACGGCGGCGCTATCTGGATATCTGGTGGGAGGAGGTGAGGTTTGCAGATTGCTCCTATTCGTTAATGGTCGGAAACGGTGTGATCGACCAATCAATTAGGCCGGCGGCATGCTGGAGCATCGTAGTGGTCTGAGCAAGGCTGGGCGAAGCGGCGATGATATGGCCGATGCCGTCTCGGTGATCACCTTTCCTGACAATCGAAGCCTTGGGTTCCAGATACAATTGGACCTCAGCGACACCTGATACAGCGGCGGCCCGCCTATCGCCATCAATCCAATCGAGGATGCCATCGCGATCAGGCAGCAGGCAGCGCACCGCCGCGGTGTGCGAAAGGCTTTTGCGCAAGTCCCATTCCTCCCCGATGACAAGCTTGATGTGCTCAGTGATCTGATCGACACCACAAGCTAGCTGAACCATGTGAGGACCGGTCCCACCCGGAAGACGCGGATTGATCTCAATGACGAGTGGTCCAACTCTCGTCCATCGAAATTCGATGTTCGTTGGTCCCCAACCAAGGCCGAGAGTTCGCAAACAGCGCAGCGAAATATCGGCGATATGCTTTTGCTCGTCATCAGTCAGCGGGGCTGGAAAGACAGTCTCACGAAAGACGAAATGCGGCAGTGGGCCGAAGTCAGCGGCACCAATCCCAATGATCTCATCTCCCATTATGTCAGCACTATAATATGGGCCTTCTGCGAATTGTTCAACTAGGATCCTCGGCGAAGAGCATAGTTGCTTGCCGCCTAACAGATAGGTCGTATGTTCGGCCAACTCATCGACGTTACGGCACAATCGCACACCTCTGCTGCCATTACCGACGGCTGGCTTAAGAATTACGGGTAGGCCGATCTCCGCGGCAGAGCTTTCAACGTCCTTCGCATTCTCTGCCACGCGAAAAGTGGGGATTGGAACGCCAGCTTCCGCGAGGAGCTGACGTTGAGCGAATTTGTCGCAGCATCGTTCAATCGATGCGGGGTTCGGTCCCGGTAGATCGAAATACCGGCAGAGCTTGGCAACCGTCGCATAGAAGGCCTCGTTGGCGCATGTAATGCCAGCAATTTCGTAGCTCGCACGTAGTTGGTAACATTCGCGGGCTAGCGCATCGAGACTGTTTGTATCGACGCGGATTGACTTCACCCTTTCGGCCGCAAGATAGGCGTACTGAGTTGGATCGGCCGACAGAGTAATTGGATGAAGACCAAGACGCTGGGCCGCGAGGACGTATTGACGTCCAGTACCTCTTGTATTTCCTTCGACCAGTACTAGCGCTCTTTTAGCCATTGACCATCACTCCTGGGTTGCGTGCTGCATCCGCTTTTCGGCTGTGTTCGCGCTCAGATTTGCGTTAACAGTACCATTGTCAGCGATCTGCGGACGTGAAGGTTCTGTAATTAATTTTATGCGTGGGCAGTTGGGACGGGATTGCTCGTCGAGCTCCCAGACCGGATTGAAAGACGGAAAGGTTTGGCGCTGTGGCGTCGCAGCCGCAGCTATCTTGGAAAAATGATCGACGGCAAGCACGTTCGCTGCGACATCGTCGATCAGGATCAGTATCGCCGCCGGGTGGTCAGTGCTTCATTGGAGACGTCGATATCGGCCTTGCGACGGTGAAGGCAGGACTGGCGGAGGCAATGCTACAGTATATGCCGGCGACCCACTCGATCAGCGAGGTCGAGTACGGACAGGCCGAGAACCGCGCCCGAGATAGCCGCTTTGGCATGTGGTCCGCGGAGATCGAGAGCCCGCACGAATACCGCCGTTGCAAATCTTCCGGGAACCAGTGACCCGCGAGATAGCCAATACGGAGCAGTGTCGCCGTCGGTATCGCCCGAAACACTGTTGATCAGGTCGCGTGATTGCATCATATTGGAGCGAATTGTGCGGTTGGTACGTCGCTGACAAACGGGGAAACGTTGCCAAAACGGTTCAAGCCACACTCCTCCAAGGCGGTTGCTTGTGACGCTCGGTCGCACGTCGGCGCCAATTTACGCAAAGCGGACGCCACAAATTTCCCCGCCTTCGGCTTCCTCGCGAAGCAAATTTTTGCGTCCTCCCGCCTCCTCCGCTCACGCTCCGGCCTATGGTGCGCACCGCTTTCCGCCGTGCTTGGAACGATCATCGCAACCACCAAAGAGGAGTGAAAGACATGAACATCACCAACTACATCCAGTTCGACGGCGACAACCTCGACACCGCAAAGGGCGCCGGACTCATCTCCACCATCGACCCCGACACGGACATCAGGGTTGTGCCGTTCGCGTCCGACAATGAAAAGGCCCCGACGCACCGCGTCTACGCCAAGTCACCGCGCGGCCATGACATCGAGGTCGGCGGCATCTGGAAGAAAGATAACCAGGACGGCAAGCCGTACTACACCCTCTCGATCCGCAAGCTTCGCTACAACGCCAATCTCGGCCGGTTCCCCGGCCAGGACGATGCCTCCCTGCAGGCGATCATCGAATGGGAACCCCGCGATTAATCCGCTCACAGCGCTCGGCGAGCAGCCGGGCGCCCACCTTCGAAGGCCGGAGAACCCGGCAAAGTGCTGATTTTCAGCATTTTTCCTGCTAGGGTGGCCCGTAACTGGAGACTTGCCGATGAACGTTCATTCCCGCCGTCCGGATCGTTCCCGGAAGGTATCGAGGCATCCACAGCAGGACCATAACCCGGAGTTGAAGGCGATCGAGGCAAATGACGGCACAGCGCAGCCGTGAGCGCGACGACGACGATCGCGGTCGGTAACCGCCTGAGCTTGTAAAGCTGCAACCAGTATCCGTGAGCACGAGGCGCCGGTGCTCTGCCCCCTCTCCTTTCCGCTTAGTGATTTGACGGACAAGCTACGATAGCCCCTCCCCACGCAACCGCTGGCGCGGTCCTCCACTCTGTTGCGGCCCTACGGGTGCATGGGCTCGCTTCCGCTATCTCCGTTTTTGCCGTCAACCAACGGAAGGAGACGTCAATGCAGAGCATCAAGGACACCTACCAGCGCATCACCGATACCATCATGGAGCAGCTTCAAGCCGGCACAAAGCGGTGGATCCGGCCCTAGCGCGGAAACAGCCGCGGCTTCCTCGTTCCGCGCCGCGCCACCGGCGAAGCCTACCGCGGGATCAACATGCTGTGGCTAGCAAGCGAGCTCGCCGCTACGAAAAAACACCTGGATGACCAACCGCCAAGCTCAGCGGCTAGGTCGCAAGGGCGAGAAGGGCGCCCTCGTCGTCAACTACGGCACGCTCACGATTTTCCCTACTCGAGCACGTCGAGAACATTCCCTACCGGTTCTACCGACCCACCTGCCCGCAACACCGCTCCCGCATCCTTGAGACCGTCGAAACCTTCGTCCGCGACACCGGCGCGGCGATCACCCACGACGGAACGACCGCCTGCTATCGTCCCGCCCCCGACATCCTCCTGCCCGACCCGGCACGGTTCATGAAACGAGGTTCACCTTTACTCGACCATGCTTCAGTAAATGTCGCATTATGCCGTGAGCCGGATCATGCCGCATCCTCATCTTCAGGGCGGAGGCTCCTCCATCGGCAGTGCGACGTTTCGGCATAATCGCGGTGCTGACGGGCAACGGTGGAACACAGACATAGAACGCTATTCTTGTGTGCCGCCAATACTGTCAGGCGATTTCTTGTGCAAGGTTTTTACGGGAGGTTCAATGAAGAACAAACTAGGAAAGCTCAACGGCTTAGAAGGACTTGACCAAGTCATCAATCGCTTTCATTTGACCTAAAAACGCCGGGAGCTTGTCCAACCGCAAGGCGCTGGGTCCATCACACAACGCGCGGTCCGGATCGGGATGGGCTTCAAGAAATACGCCCGCCAAGCCCAAAGCTAGCCCGGAGCGGGCAAGTTCAAAAACTTGCTTCCGTCGGCCGCCAGAACTCTTTGCGCCTGGATCGCGGATCTGCAATGAATGTGTGACGTCAAAGATGATCGGCGAACCGTCGGTGATATCCTTCATGACGCTGAAGCCAAGCATATCTACGACGAGATTATCGTAACCGAAGCAAGTTCCTCGTTCACAGATAATCGCTTGGTCGTTTCCAAAATCCGTGAGCTTGTCGATGACGTTCCCGATTTGACGCGGACTCATGAACTGAGGTTTTTTAACATTCACGATCTTTCTCGTCTTGGCAAGGGCTGCGATTAGGTCCGTCTGACGGGCGAGAAACGCGGGAAGTTGTAGGATATCACAAACCTCAGCGACTACGGCTGCCTGCTCTGGGAGATGAACGTCGGTCAGAATCGGAACATCAAAGCCGTCCCGCACATTCTGCAGGATTCGCATGCCTTCTTCGATCCCAGGTCCACGGTAAGATTGATTTGATGATCGATTAGCTTTGTCGAAAGAGGCCTTGAAGACATATGGTATTCGATAGCGAGCCGTTTCGGCTTTCATTGTCTCAGCAACTCTCATTGCGAGGTCGCGGCTCTCCAGAACATTGACCCCGCCAATAAACACCATCGGTTTGGTATTTGAAAATTCAATATTTGAGCCAAGCTTTACCGTCTTCACGTCAACTCCTCGTCCATCGTCGGACATTCTGTACCTGATTTCTGCAATGGATATGAGCCATTGCAGGAGGCATTTGCAAGGTCCGCCTTTAGCGCCGTCACCAGTTGCCATAAACGGCTGGCAGGAGGTCAAACGGGATCGAGTGACTGGCCCTAGAGGAACCTTTGGCGTGAAATTGCCGCTCCGGTAACAAAGAGCACAAGAACTGGAAATGTTCGACCAGCCTATCTGCCTAGATTCCTACTCCGCGTCATTCGAGGAAAGTCTTTCCGCTAGAAATCACAAGCCCGCGACGCTGGAGAATTATCGCCACCAGCTGCAGGCCTAGGCAGATTGATCGAGGCTGAGGGTATCGCCTTCGGAATTGACGGCGGATATTGCCGTCGAATTGGGACGGCGTGCGCCAGCGACACCCAAAACTCAGATCAAAGTCCCAGGATTGCAAGGCTGTTCGTCCAGCACCTGATCGAAATAGGCGTGGCGAAACGACAGCTGCTCACACCGAGGGACACGACCTTGCTCGATCTTGCTGCACTGCGCGCCTGCGATGTCGTGGCGTTCATGGAGCACGTTGTCCCGCGCAAGACGCCGTAGCGCGATTAGACGTCATCGTCGCACCTACGCAGCTTCTTCCTGTATCTGTTCGCCCAGTGCCTCGCCACACCAACCACTCACTCAGGTGTCCAGGTGCACAAACCCAGGGGGCGAGACTTCCGCGATATCTGTCGCCCGATGAAGTGGATGCCCGTTCTGGTCTCGGTCGCGGGGCCCGCGACTTCACCATGTTGCTGTTGATGGCGAGGCTCTGCATGCGCACGCCGAGGTCACGGCGGCCCAGCTCGATGACATTGACCGGCGGGCCAGTGAGATTCTTGTTCGCGGAAAGGCGAAACGTCGTGACCGGCTGCCAATTCAGCCACACGTCGGCGAGGCGATCAGCAGGTATTTGCGCAAATAGCGGACTTCAACGACCACCCGCACCTATTGGTGAGCCATCGGCCACCGAATCGTTCGTCCAAGGACAGCCAGTTTATCAAATCGATCTTGCGGGAAGTCTTCGCGGTGACCGGAGTGAAGCCCCCACTACCTGTCGGATCGCATGTTCTGCGCCACAGCCTTGCGACAAAACTGGTTCGGTCCAGCGCTTCGCTGGAGGAGATCGGCGATCTGTTGCGGCATCGATCGCGTGCAACAACGATGATCCATGCAAAGCTCGATACGGACGAATCGCGCTCCTTGCCCAGCCCTGGCCGGTCGAGAAGGTTGCTTGTGCACGCGGTGGAAAGTAGACGATCCAAGATCTCAACGCCAATCCCGACTTCCTGACCCACGTCGAAACGGCGCGCGGCACGAACCGCAAATGCGCGCCTCCTCGACGCACAGGAGATAGCAGCGCTGATGGCCGAGCCGGGTCGAACAATGTGGGTGGGGCAGCGTGATCACGCCTTGCTGTTGCTTGCGCTTCAGACCGAAACCAATCTGATTAGTCTGCGCTGCAAGGACGTGGTCCTTGGCGCAGGTGCCCACATCCGTTGCTCGACAACGGGCGACAGAAAAGCAGCGCTCCCCTTCGCCGCGAAACGGCAAAGCTGGTCCAGGTTGGATTGGCCAGCGCCCTGACAGCGATACTCCCTTTTTCTCCTCAATCGGGTGAGCGCTGGTGGTGCGTTGGAATATCTGGTGCGCAAGCATTGCCTCACGGCATCCCGAACGTGTCCTAGCCTGGCAGGCAACCCGTCTCACTGCACACCTTACGACATAGCACGGCGATGGAACTGCTCCATCACGGCGTCGACCAATGCGTGATCGCGCTATGGCTCGGGCATGAGTCCGTGGAAACGAAATCAATGTCCACGACGTGATGCGGTTGAAGGAGAAGGGGCTGTCTCAAGTCGTCAGACCGAAGCCCTCCCAGGGCGGTATCGCCCCAACGACGAACTGCTCGCGTTTCTCGAATCGCTCTGATTATGCCGAACCGTTGCATGACCTAATGGAGCGGCCACAGCCCCGAAGATTGGCCATGCGGCATAATCCCGTTTTGCGGCATTGTGGCCATTATGCCGGCGTCGGCCACAAGTCACATTGGTCAGGCGCAAAAGCATCGCCTGAACCGTGACCTGAGCGGCCGTTTCGGCAGTGAATGCTACGCCATTGAGGAGCTGGTTGCGGAGCTCTCCGCTTCGTTCTTTTGCGCTGATCTTGGAGGCGCACGATCTCGCGGCACTACCACAACCTAACTGGAAAGCTGACTTAGGGTGCTAAATAACGACAAGCGGGCCATTCATCACCGCGGCCGTCAAAGCCCACGCAGCAGCCGACTATCTGCATGTCCGTAAGCCCAGGAGGAGAGCAGGGCGCTCACGGCCCTTTACCCGGCCAAACAGAGCTCGATGGGATCGAGGTCACCGAGGAGTTTCTTTGCCCTTGCGGCGAGAGTTGACCGTGGTCAACTTAGGCCTTTGCTCTTGATCAACAATCTCGGTTAACCTTCCGTTAACTCAAAAACGCTTGCCGGATGGACAGAATCACCTCTACATGCGGTTAGTAGATCAAAGTTGCCTTAAAAGTGCATGTGTGAGATTTATCGATGAATGCAAAAGTGAGCATCAGGGACGAGATAGCAGGAGTCGATTTGCTGATCACCCAGCAAGCGAATGAGCTTTCCGCAATGCTTCACGAACATCGCCTCGAGATGTTTCCGCCGAACGCGCAAAAAAAGCTGCGGCCGTTTCAGTTGTCGGAGGCCGCGCAATATCTTCGGGTCACAAGCGGATACCTCAAGAACTTGAGCTTGGAAGGAAAAGGCCCACAGCCGACGGTAACACCAACCGGCCGGCGTTCCTATACGGCAGATCAGATGCTCGAGATGCGTTATTTCCTGGACAGGAATAGCCGTTCTGCGGCCAAATATGTACCCCACCGACGTGGCGCTGAGCACCTTCAAGTGATCGCTACTGTCAACTTCAAAGGCGGCTCTGCAAAGACGACCACGACTGCTCATTTGGCTCAACATCTTGCGCTCACGGGACACCGTATTCTCGCCATCGATCTCGATCCGCAGGCATCGCTTTCAGCCCTTCACGGTTTCCAGCCGGAGATCGACCACAATGAATCTCTGTATGAAGCGCTTCGGTATGACGACGAACGGAAGTCTCTTTCTGAGCTCGTTAAAAAGACCAACTTTCCTGGCTTAGACATCGTACCAGCGAACCTTGAACTGCAGGAATACGAATATGATACTCCGCTTGCGCTGGCCCGGAATGACGGCTCCATGGGCCGCATTTTTTTCGGTCGTCTCGACGAAGCACTAGGCGACGTTGCGGATAACTACGACGTGGTCATCATCGACTGCCCGCCGCAACTTGGCTACCTGACCCTCACAGCTATGTCGTCTTCGACGGGTATCTTGATCACTGTCCATCCCCAAATGCTCGACGTCATGTCGATGTGCCAGTTTCTGCTTATGATGGGAGAGGTCATGGGGACCTTGAAGCGGGCCGGCGCCAATATGCGTCTCGACTGGCTCCGTTATCTGGTGACGCGGTATGAACCCACCGACGGCCCCCAAAGCCAGATGGTTGCTTTCATGCGCTCGCTCTTTAAGCAGCATGTGCTCGTCAATGAGATGCTGAAGAGCACTGCCATATCGGACGCGGGGATCACAAAGCAATCACTTTACGAGGTTGAACGCTCTCAATTTACGAGAACGACCTATGACAGGGCGATGGAATCCCTCCATCGTGTGAACGATGAAATCGTCGGCCTGATCCACAAAGCGTGGGGACGATGATGTCCAGAAAGAACCTCCTGACCTCAGTCACTGAACGCAAGTTGACCATGGTCAACTCGGCGCCGGAACCCGAGAATTCGACCTCTTCGCTGTCGCCAGCCTTGCAGCGAAACCGCAATCGCGGCGCCTTCGGCGCTATAACGAAATCGATCGACGAGCTCGCTGAAAAAGCACAAGCAGCTAAGGAGTTCGAGGCACGATTGCTTGAAGGGGCGACCGTGGTGGAATTGAGCCCCACAACAATAGATGCCTCTTTCGTCGCCGATCGCATGGGCGATGACACTGCGGCCTTCGAGGAACTTGTCGAGGCTATACGTGAAAGGGGGCAAGACAGCCCGATCTTGGTGCGCCCACACCCGGACTTTGAAGGCCGTTACATGACGGTCTTCGGCCATCGAAGGGTGCGTGCCGCAAGAGTGTTAGGTAGACTCGTTAAGGCGGTTGTTAAGGACCTCGATAACAAAAACCACGTCATCGCCCAGGGGCAAGAAAACAGTGTCAGGGCGGACCTTTCGTTCATCGAAAAGGCGGTATTTGCTAGCAATCTCGAACGTTGCGGTTACGACCGGGAGGTAATTATAGCGTCGCTGTCGGTTGACAAAACCGTAGTTTCCAAAATGATCTCCGTTACCACTGACATACCTGCAGACGTCATTCGCGCCATCGGACCTGCCAAGAGCAGCGGCCGCGATCGTTGGTACAGGCTCGCACTCAAATTCCGTGACGGCGGTGCTGAAGAGAGGGTAGGGGAGGTTGCTGGATCTCCGGAATTTCAATCTGCGAATAGCGATCAGCGTTTGGAACTCCTGACGCGCCTTCTCGATACGGAAAACGGAAAGAAGAAAATCAGCAAATCGAGGCCAAACGACCAAGCTTGGACTCCTGAGGATAAGTTGGTTAGCGTCGTGGCAAAGGCACAAACAAAGGGCTTCTCGCTCGACATCAGAAATAAGGATGCGAAGCCGTTCGGCGAGTGGATTTCGACCAATCTTGAGAGCCTGTACGAGGCGTTCAGGAAATCGAAGCAGTATCGAAAGCGGAGATAAAAACCGCAAATAAAGAGGCCCCAGAAATCACCATCGTGGAAGCCAGAATCAAGATCGGGAGTCGTATCTCCATGAGCCCCAGTCGCCACCACCGATTTGGGCGGCCGGTATTTTTTGCCTAATGAGGCGAAGCGAAATGCAGGTTCGTAGCGCGACGACGCCCTTCGGGCGGCGGTCGGTTCGCTTACCCAAATCAAAGAGCAGATGCGGTCGGCCGAAATCAAACCCGGCAAGACAGCCGGTAAGGAAGGTATTGCGAGAGGGCTGTGAGGAGAGGGCGGTGCTCGGCGTTCAGGATCGAGCCTTACCTTCCTCGACGCACTGCTGTCGTTATGTCCGGCAACGACTTTCGAGCTTGCCTCGGGATCATCCGCCTCAACAAGCTTTGGCCGCAACAGGGTCAATGCCGCTTGCGACCGGGCGCACGATCATCACCAGCCAACTTCCCGTATCGGCGTGGCACGGCGTTATAGGGGACCCAACTTACGCCGACGCCATCTTGGATCGTCTCGTTCACAACGCCCATCGCATCGAACTAAACGGCGAGAGCCCACGCCGAAACTTACCCCGAAAGGCTTGACACCTCGCCTGAATGAAATGACGATAATCATCGCCTGCAGACCCCACTAAACAGGAGCGAGATCATCCCGGAACCCGGGGGCGCAATTATCTCGGAACAAAGGGGCGGCCAGTCCTCGGCTCACCAACTTTTGCACAATCGCGAAAGCAGCTACGCCCTGCGCGACCGGCTGGCAGCGCTTGGATGGTCACATATAGAGGCGGTGGATGACGACCTTCGTCGTTCGGCCGCCGGCGGCGTGACCCGCGCTGGATTTGACCGGATGGTGGCGGAAGTCCGCCTTGGAAAGGTCTGCGCCGTGGCCGCACGTGAGTATCGCGCTTCGCCCGGAACAGTTCGGACTGGCAACAACTCATCGAGATATACCGTGTTGTCGATACCGTCCTGGTCCATCAAAAAGCAGTGAGAAGGCTCGCCGCGGTGAGCTCGTCGTCGCTGTTCCGGTCGGCTTCGCGGGCCGGTGACAGGATCGAGAAGGATCCCAACCGACGCATCCAGGAAGCGATTGCACTCGTCCTTATCAGGTCCTGAAAGATTGCCTCGATTTCCCGTAAAGCGTTTAGTCTGATCGTGTCCTCTCTACATACTTCCGGAGGCGTGGAAAATCCGACGATCAGTACAGAGAGACGCGCCCCGATCTCCGCAGACAAAATATCAGCCGTTCTAACGTGCTGATCCGCGTGGTGAGCTCCGTCACACTGAGCACGGTTCCGATAGATCTGACTCCTCGTGTGCCTGTAGGCGCTTGCGGATGTGTATGGTAGCCTCAGCACCAGGAAGTGCGGACAGCCTCAGGTGCAAAGCAGGCGGAGAGCTTCCGGCTTTGAAATGTCGATCGCACGTGTTTCTCGGAGAGCAATGACGCCCTGCTTTCTCAGCTTCGTTATCTCGCGGGATACCGTCTCCATCGAAAGGCCGAGATAATCCGCAATGTCTTGCCGCACCATCGGCAATCGCAAATGTCTGCCCCCACCTTGACGCTCACAAAGATCGATCAGGAATGCGGCAACTCGTTCCACAGCACGTTTCCTTCCAACCATCAGAAGGTGCTGCTGAGCGCTAGCCATGCCGGCCAAGGCAAGAGCAAGCAGCTCCCCCGAGTGCTGCTGTATCCGACGGCGTCCGAAAACCGCCAGCCCCGTGTCGGTAGTGGCCTCGGCAAATAAGCGATGCTCGGAGCCCGCTTCGAAGCCGAATATTTCTCCCGGGAGATAAAAGGACACGACCTGCCGCCGGCCGTCCGAGAGCAAGTGATAGCTCCGCACGGCTCCGGTAACAACCTGATAGCAATTGTCGATTGAGTCGCCTGCGGCATAGACCGATCGACCGGCCTTGTAAGTGAATACAAGTCGTGGCCCAGGAATTTCGGCTGCCGCAAAGTTGTCACCCCTATGGAAAGAGTGGTCTAAAAATTGAGAACCAGCGTTCATCTCTCATCCCCTGTTCGGCTTCAAGCTAGATGGGCAGTCACTGCGTCGGCGACAAATTCGGTTACATCACTACTGGAACCTACTTAGGGGTTTTGGCGGGTAGGGCATTACCAGCAAGCTCGCTGGTGCGCCAAGAAGCATGCGGCGGGCATGCGATAGCCAAGGCACTGTAAGCGCGTAGGTTAGCATCGTTCAAAGTAAGCGCGATTTTCCCCGCACGTTGACGCCGCCTTTCGGCATTTGATTTCGGAAAGCGTCGCGCTGGATCAGGCGGCAGTGGTGGTTTTGGGGAAGTTGAGGGGCAGCAAGTCGGTGGTATCGGCGCCGTCGGCACGCTAGGCAATTCGGTGAGGACGTGGCGCAACCAGGCTAACGGCTCGACGCGTGAGGCGCGGCAGGCCAACATCAGACTGTAGACGACGGCACTGGCCTTGGCTCCATCCACGGTGTCGCTGAACAGCCAGCTCTTTCTGGCAGTGGCAAAGATTCTGATATCGCGTTCGAGAAGGTTGTTGTCGATCGGCATCCTGCCGTCTTCGGCGTAGCGCGTCAGATATTCCCATTGGTTCAAAGTGAAGGATACGGCATTGCCAAGCTTACTGTCCGGCAAGACCTTTGGGACGATTTTATCGAGCCATTCCTTCAGGCTGTTCGAAGAACCGGAGCGCCTGCTCCGGGGGACCGCCGCCTTTCTTCCTCGCCTTGAGGGCATCTACAAAGCGCCGGAGTTGATGGCGCATATGTCGGGAACCGGCGAGACATTGCATCGAGGGGTGACGGCAAGAACCCAGCTTGCCCAGCACCTCACCGCGTTCCTGCGCGAACATCTTCCCCGGGAACGACGAGCAAGCGATCACACTTGCGCTGCATATGGATCGACATGAGGCGGTACCCCGACTACAGGAATACTTGTCCAAGCAAAAGGTTGAGAGAAACGCCCTTCTCTGGCGTGCGTATGCCAGCATTAGAGCGCTTTGAGCGACGTGACGAACTGCGCGAGATCAACTCAGAAAAAATTAGAGCGGGTCGAAGCCACGGCGAGTGCCATTCTAACGAGGTGGGGAAGGCTCTTAGCCTTCATCTTGACCATCATATTGGCGCGATGCACCTCGACCGTACGGGGACTGATATTCAGGTGGTAGGCGATCAACTTGTTGGCAAGGCCCTCCACCACTGCCGAGAACACTTGGTGTTCTCTCTCGCTGAGCGTCTGAAGGCGCGTCTGTATGTCGACGGTATCCTCTGCGTCGGCATTTACAACGGTCAGATATTTCGCTGCACCCTCGACCGCCTCGATGAACATAGAAGCCTCAACGGGCTTTTCGATGAAATCTAGCGCCCCGGCTTTCATCGCCTCAACCGCTATGCGCACATCGCCGTGCCCGGTGATCACGATCGAAGGTATCTTGATTTTCAGATCGCCGAGTTCCCGAAGGAGTTGGAGGCCGGACATTCCCGGCATTCTCAGATCTGTCACAAGGACTCCGCTCCTTGCGTGAGGCGCGAAAGCGAGAAAGGCCGCGGCCGATCGATGCATTTTCACGGCGAAGCCGTTCATTGTTAGCATGAAGACCAACGATTTCCGGGCTGCCTCTTCGTCCTCAACAACGTGCACCGTAAAGTCAGTTAAATGCATTAGATGCGTTCATCTCCATATGCCTGAAGCGTGAAACGGAAGGTGGTCCCTCCGTCTTCGTTGCTCGAAAAGGTCATCTCAGTGCCATGCGCATCGAGGATTCGTTTGGAAACAGCAAGCCCAATGCCCCTTCCGTTTGCCTTTGTCGTCGCAAATGGCTCGAAGAGATTATCGGCGACCTCCTCTGAAATGCCTCCGCCCGTATCCATAACGATTACGGCAACTTCTCCCCGATCACTTGTATGTGAGAACACATATAGTTCTCGGCGCTCGACGCGACGCATCGCCTCAACTGCGTTACGCACCAGATTAATGATGACTTGCTGGACCAGGATTCGGTCAACAATCACCGATTTAAAGGTACCCGGCTGGTATCCGAGCCTAATTTTGATGCCCTCTTTTTCGGAGGCAGGCAAGCCCAAGTGCAAGGCTTCTTTCATCAGTTTGAGAACTTCCACAGGCGCCTTTTGCACTTCCCCGTTTGCCCACAGATCTTTAAAACGATTCATGAGCTGACCAGCTCGCAGAGATTGACTCTCTATTTCTTCGAGCGCTTGGCGTAGTGGTGTTAGGAATGAGTCGTCCATTTCGCGCAACATCCTTGTACAGCCATCCGAATAGTTGTTGATCGCCGCCAAAGGCTGATTGAGCTCGTGCACAAGCTCGTCCAGCTGGTTGAAATCGGCCACCCGTGCAAGTTTGCCCTCAAGCGTTGCGGCAGCCTCATCCCGCTCAGTGAGGTCTCTGACGTTACCCAAGAACCACTCGCCGCCCGACCTCAACTCTCCCCCGGGGACCTTCATTGGAAAAGCCGATCCATCCTTTCGCTGCGCGTAGACGGGCTGATCAGTGCCTATAGCGCTTTCTTCGCCAATCAAGAGACGCTGTATATCTCGACCGTCTTCTTCAGGATAGAAAGGTTGCATCTCCAATATGCTCAGGTTCTCGCCCATAACTTCCTCCTTCGCATATCCGAACTGCCGGACGGCAGCGGCGTTAAAGGAGGTGCCATCCATCGCACTGACCATAGTGGCATTAGGAAACATATCCAATATGGTTCTCAGTTGCATGTCTCGACCCTTTATCAGCTCCTCCGCCCGATCGATGGCGCGTCTCCCCGCGTCGATCACTTCCGTTAGAATCATGATTAGAAGCACCGCCATCGCGAAGAACATCAGTTCGGCAGCGTCCAAATCGGGGGCGTTCTCGAGCCGCAGAATGGTAATTGCTGCCGCGATAGACTGCCCGGCTGCAAGCGCTACCGGCCCCCGTTGACCAATCACCGCAACAACAAGGATTGCCAGGGTGAAGGAAAGGAGAACGGCGATGTCGCCTAAGAGCCCCCAAAACTCCACTCGTAGCGCTATTGTAGTGAAAACTGCGGAGGTCGCGAGAATGTGGGCTGACGAGCGATCGAGGCGCGTGCTAACGAGCCATCGCTCCACCCAAGTCCGTTCAACGATGCTTTGTGACATCATTCGTTCTCCACTGCAGGAAAATCAGTTGTTGTACGCCTGAGCGCGTTGGGGTCGGCGCCAACACTCTATAGGTGCTGCAATGGGCTTTCCTCTTGGCAGCCGCGTCGCCGACAACTCCGGCCGAGAGCTATGCCGCCGCGCGGCCGGCACCGCGTAGATGCGCACGGCACGTCAAATGTCGACTTGTACATCCCGTTCTTGATGTGGCTTGCGCTCGGGGATCGATTTTCGACCGTCTCGACATTATGACATTGTCCATCAGGCGGGCGGCAGCAGCAGCAGCGGTGCTTTACAAACATGCGGGAAACCTTTTCTTCGTTGAACCCTCGCTAAACCTCGCGACAAGGGAGTTTAGGGGCGGCCACCACTCAATCATTGATACGTGTCAATGAATCCGTTCCTATAGACATCGCGGCATCTGCGCGGCAAGGGCCGGGCGGCTTCAGGTATACTTTAGATCAAGCTACTGATTCTATGCAAACCATGACTCCCGCCAGAGCTGACAATGGGCCAAGCACCCACAGTCCAACTATAGCAGGGTCCATTTGTCGGTCATGTCGCGCTCTACCGTAATGCCGAGGCTGGCATAGTAAGCCAGAGCTGCCTTGAGACCTTGATAAAGGCAACGGCGCTGCCCCTCGTTTCGGCCGGCAATATTTGCGAGAAGGCGACGCGCGAGGCGTCGTCAATAGCGACGTGAACGAACTCCCAACCGGCGCCCGGGCCCCGCCCCTGCGCGAACCTTTGCGGGTACGATCACCGGTGATGCGGTGGCTGACCTGGCTGAAACGGCCGAGTGTCTTGATGTCGATATGGATCATTTCGCCGGGCCGCTCGCGCTCATAACGGCGAACAGGTTCGGCCGGTCGATATCCTCAGCCGGGAAAGACCGGCACGCTTGAGCACCCGGCTCACCGTCGCCGATGGCGCCATCCTTCGGCGTTACCCCGTATGTCCGTCGCAGCCTAGGCTTTGGAACAACGGCCCCTGAATAACGTCGCGAGCCATCTCCTCTCGACGCGAGGCGTCAAACGCACATTCTTGTGGATGTTCATTCGATCCTCAGAGAATCACTGCAGCTTCCACTAGCTAAGCTTTCCCGGTCGGGACCGGATGGACAACCTCCTGAAAGCTTGCAGCTAGAGCGGTTACCTGGCGAAGGCGCGGCCGTTGAAGGCCTCAGTTTTACCGGTGAATGAGACTCGGCGCTTATCCATTGACTGGCATCAAAGAGAGTTTTCCCTTGGCACGGATATTATGCTGACAATCAACAATCACTGGAGATGTCGCCATGACAGCAATGACTATTCTGCCAGCGCCCCCATCCGCTCATTCTACCACCTCGACCAAGCGCCCATGAATCGCATTCGCGCTCAGATCGTCTCCAACATCACGGCCGAAACAAAGGATCCGCACGCGGGGTCAGAGGCCGCATGGATGAAGGCGATTTATGGCGATCATCGATATTCCCGCCGCCTCACGGGCACCCTGAAATCCCTCGCCGCTGCAACGAAGTCTGACTTGAAAGCGCTTCATAATCGGGTGTTCGCGCGTGGCAACTTTGTTGTCGGCGTGACCGGAGCGATCGATGCCCGCTCGTTCAAACGCGCTCAGCTCAAAAATTTGGGCATCGACTATATCTATGCGCGGAAACGATTGACCCAGACCATAACCGTTGAGGACCTCAGCTCGACTCGAGACGGCTTTTCCGCCTTGATGATCTTGGGACCACCGCTCAAGGGAAAGAAAGGATGAGGTCTGCAGGGACAGCCGTCCACTTCGGCGGCAGCATTCATACTAGGGCACTGGTTCCGGATAGCGGAGCCTATCTCGACAGTGCTGACGCCCGGGGTGCTAACAACCACCACCGGGTCGTTCAAATATCCGTACCGTCAATGATCGAGGGATTAGGCAATGCCAAGCACCAATTTCCGTCCGCTGCACGACCGCGTCGTCGTTCGCCGCGTCGAATCTGAAGAAAAGACCAAGGGCGGCATCATCATTCCGGACACCGCGAAGGAAAAGCCTCAGGAAGGCGAAATCG
>Ga0228710_1006961_pt1 | contig 16901 bp, 4 predicted proteins | sample MedpolnodulmetaG_FD_177995 | JGI IMG/M metagenome (GOLD analysis project Ga0228710, IMG submission 177995) | Root nodule microbial communities from Medicago polymorpha collected in Santa Monica, California, United States - pink nodules | ecosystem: Host-associated > Plants > Roots > Nodule... | reverse complement strand
AAAAAAAACAAAGATCAAAATTGTCGGTGAAATTCTATCAGAGACTAAAACCAAAAGCTCGAATATTTATAGGGATCCAAAACATAGTTAACATAAACTTAAATATTAAAAAATAAATACATCAGAAAAATTGTCTTCATATATATAAACATGTCATTTTATACTTATCAGCCACTTCAACAGCTAATTTTACCAAACACTTCAATTTTAATAAACCATCTTTTCAGCTATAAGCTATCAGTTATAAGACATCAGCTATAAGCTAGTTTTTCATCTTTCTACTAGCTTATAGCTTATTCTTACCAAACACACCCCACATGCGTTCATAAATTTTGTTCCATTCCAAAACCTAGAACACACATAACGTGCAATTTCTTCTTCATTCTTCTTCCCATCTTGATTGTTCAATTCTCTCGTTTCAGAATTGTCGTTGTTTCCAATTATCGTGAGAATCGTTGTCGTCCTTTTGATTCCAGACATTGTGAGAATCAGTGTTGTTTCCATAATCACATCAGGTATCGTGACTTGATTTGATTTTTCATTCTCGTTTCTTTCTCACTACTATCGTGACTTGATTGCAACCGTTCACACTAATAATGCGACAATGGTGACTTTCAACTTTAGCATGAATTCCAATGATTCTTCCATTTTTATTTGGGTTTTGAGTTTGATTGAGTTGTTTGAGATTATATAAAATTGTATTTTATCACACATATTTTGCGTTTTTATAAGATAAATGGATTTTTAATGCGTTGATTATTAATTTTATTTTTTGTACAATATTGATTATTAAATTTACTTTTGGAATTTGTTTTATTCAAATCATTATATTGTGTTGTTATGTTGTTTCTGTAATAAAAACGAATTGTAGTTAACCGCTTTTATAATTTTTTTAATGTAATAAGAAAAAAAATAACCACTTTTAATTTTCTTAATGTAATAAAAATAATCCCCAAACTACCTTTCTCGATTCCATTTCCTATGTGAGCATGTTTTATGGGTATATTAATTGATTGATATTACTGAAATGATAATGTTGTTCAATTAAAATTTGTTTATATCTGAGTCTACTAAACATGAATTATGTTTCTTAAAAAAAATAATGATTATTTTTACTTATACTCCCGTCAGCTTTTATTATATTTAATCTTGTTTTTTAAAGGGTTAATTAAGTTTTTAGTCCCTATAAATATTCACAGTTTTGTTTTTAGTCCCTACAAAATAAAATCACATTTTTTAGTCCTTATAAAATTTTCCGTCAGCATTTTTAGTCCCTATAAATTTTTCCATCAGCACTTTTAGTTCCTGTCAAAAAAATTTATCAACAGTTTTGGTCCCTAAAATGCTTAAGAAAAATGTCAAAGGGACTAAAAAGTGTGATTTTATTTTATAGAGACTAAAAACAAAACTGTGAATATTTATAGGGACTAAAAACTTAGTTAACCCTTTTTTAAAAAATCATCTTTTCGAATAAAAACTTTTGCTTATTCTCATGAAATTAAATGCAAATTACATTTAATTTTCTCTCTCCTCCATTTTTTCCATAACCAATAGCCATAAAAATTTGTTTTTATATCTTCTCATGAAACTTATTCCAAAAAAAATACAAAAAACTGTACTGCAATGTAATTCTTGGTTGATACATGACCCACAGTTTAGCGGACAATATCTCAAATTATTGAGCCAACATAAAGAAATAAAAACAAAATATGAAACAGATACATATAATCATTCCCTTTTAAAAAAATCCAATATAAGATCTTTGCTGAAGTTTCCCCTTCAATGCAATGAAATCTGCTTCAAGATTCACTAGCCTACATACAGTGTAACAATTCCTGCTATCTCCCATGCCAGCACCATTCACAACCCTAATGAAATGTCCTTATTAACCCTTAAAATGAGCAAGCATTGAACAACATTGTCGGTAAGGAATCTCTTTACCATAACCTTGTCCTTTAGGTGACCAGCATTTTTTTTTCATGTGGTTCATGCATTTCAGCCTTTTTTTTGTTGGGCCAACCAAAACAGAACAATAGAAAATGACAATAATAAATTCATTTTTTTTTAAGGCTAAAATTGAATATATTACTCAATCAAAAAGTTCATCGTAGCATAAAGTGTACCAGGAAAAGAACAAAATCACAAACATATTTACAGAGAAAATGGAAACAAAATACAGAAAGTAAAAAACAGAGAAAGAATTAGCATTAGCCTATGCCCAACATAGTGATCGGATTAAGACAGTAGTTGACAGCAAGGTTAGGAAGTTTCGCTTTCAACCACATAAATGAAAGAGACTTAATCTTGTCGACAATCTGATGAGTTGAACATACTTTATCATTGAATAACCTTATATTTCTTTCTTTCCATATTTCACACGTAGTAGCATAAAAATAGAATTGCCTTTGCTTTATTTTTTTATACATTGATGTGTTGTGGTTGTGAAAGCTTCTTTAGTCCAAAGATGTCACCTTCCCTGTTTTGTTTTTTCTTTGAGTCGTGTCTTTTTTTTTAGCCTTTTCTATTGTTTCACACGTGCATATATGATATTGTTCATTTTCTTATTGGTATGTTACATTTTTTATTTTGTCTTAATCCTTCTACTTCCAGCAAAATCTGTCCAAATATAATTCAAAGTTCGACAATAATACATTATCAATGATTAATGATTTGTTAGAGTTTGATTTCGGATACTCTAACTATATTCTATTAATATTTGAATTAAATTAAGGAAAATTCTATGGTGAAGTCGTGAAAATGACTTTTCTAGTGAAGTTCTATAACATCAAAAGTGTAGTGAGTAACATCCACTGTTTGTACAGTGACATCAAAAGTTCAGTCCACATAGTATCATCAGATTAACAAGACTACACTTAATCTAATTTTATCCTACGTTGTTTTAAGTTTAACACCCCATAAAGTGTAACACTTAAAGACTATCACATAATATCTTCAAATCTGTTTGCATGTTAAAGATGCCAACGATAAAATAATATTTGTAAGTCCAAGATGTTGCAAGCATTACTAGATGAATTACTATTGATCATTTATCAGTAATCAACAATTTAAAAATGAATCAAACATTAAAATCAAAATTAACTTTTTCAAAAAAGTCAGTTTTCTGACTGCACCATAAAAGCTCCCATTAATTAAATATACCATTGTGTTGATTATGACTCATATAAGCGCGAAAAAAGGGGTAAAGGATAGGGAAATTGAGATAGTGTAGTGTTGCAAGGTACGGTTCAGGGGTATTATTATTAGAGCTGTCAAATGGGCTAGTCCGGCCCAACCCGCCTTGGCCCAATGGATCAGTGCATATAAATGGGCTAAAGGGTGCCGGTCCAATTTATTCATGGGATATCAAAATTAAGCTCAACCCAATTAGTAGTGAGCTACACAGTCCGACAGGCTGACCCAACCCGTATTTCAAAATGTATTATTTTATATTTTTTTTAAAAAGTGATGCTAAGAACAATAAAACTACATGGTACATAATTTCTTTTAGAAACAAATCACAAATTATTATTAGTATCCATCAAATAAATCACATGTCTTCATAAACTCAGTTAACTGATATATTATTATGAGGTATTATTAATGATTTGGACGTTGAAAATCTTAGTTTACTCTAGTAATATATGAAACTATAATTGCTTTTTAGTCGCATAACAATCATGTTCCATTATTTATTTGCAATTTACATTTTCTTTAATCCTATGTCACTGGTTGGTGTTCTAACACATTTTTTTATACGTACATATCATACTTTAGGCAAAACGTATATAGCACATACACTTGTATCTGGGAACAAATGTTGTTTAAAAATAGACATGCTTTGGTGTAAGATAAGTATAGGATAGGAAGCAATAATACTATGTGTATGATTATGATTATGATGAATAGTATATTATTCTCATATTTGCATCTTATGCTGAAGCAGCTGAACCATCCGACATGTGAGACTATTTAAACCATATTTTACCAGCTTTTTATCCCACAAAAAACATACACATTTGTTTCATTACATAAATCTTTCGTTGTCTGTTGTACCTCCATTAGTGTTGGTTGTTTGCATCTAGAAAAGAATTGGAGCAAAATGTTTGATTGCTTTATTTTTTAATTTTTTTGGGTACATACTTCCGTATATAATAGCACTCTAATAATTAGAATGATTATTTAAAAAGATAAATGGTAACGTACTCTCTCTATATATTCATATCTTTGGAGGAAGGAATGTATGCTTTTGGTGGTTCCTATAAATCTGAAGAATCTTTCTAGTGTTCCTTAAATCAAGTTCAATTTCCCCATCACACCTTCTTCAAAAAAAAATTCCCCATCACACATTCTTGAGAGGGATGAAAAGCTTTAAGCTGCGAACTAAATACTTGAATGGATATTAATCTCATAGTCAGTCCTTTGTAAGAATACTTTGTGGAGCTATTGGGGTGTCAAAGTCCTAATTATGGTAGTTTTGCAGCAATAAAAAAATTGTGACATTTCATACAATATCATAATGTACTTTTTCAAACCGAAATAGTCTTTTAATCGAATTGTATCAAATTGTTACTATTCACTAATAATCAATATTATTGATTAAAATAAATCAAAACAAATAAAATATTAAAACTATTTTATAAAAAACTCATTTGGAGTTGGCTTAGTGGTTGACTTGGGATCTTGGAGTTTGCTCCTCCAAAGATGTCAGGTTCGATTCTCTATGTGGATACCGAGTTTTCAGAAGAAAAAAAACCAAAAAATTTGAACCGAATTGTACAGATAAATTTAAATACTATTACTCTTTCATTATACACAAAATTGAACCGAATTTTTATTTTGACAAAATCAGAAGTCCTTTCATCAGCAGCAGCCAAATATATAGAGATGGCACAGAAAACGTGGGATTAGCCGAAACCTTGAAATAAGAATTAAAATTGTCTAGTGTTTCCTTCAAAACACTTGTATACTTTTTTTTAATAATCATCTACATCAAACATGTGGATGTTTTGAAAATATACTAATAATACACGCTTTGATTTGATTAATAATATCCAAGAGGTGAAAATCACTATTGCCAAACGGAGCCATATACATTTTTTTTAACTTAACGGAACAACATCATGAAATTAACAAATGAAGCTGTAAAAATAGCTGAAAAGGGCTAAACAAAATTGCCTTTTAAAAGGTAACGACAATGACATAAAAAAATGAACAACGGTACTAAGTTGGTGTGGTAGAACTAGAAAACGGTGACTATAAGTTAAATTAAAATGTCACTCTCATCTCATTTAATTAACCATGGAACCTTTGACCATGGGATTGATAGGATCCGATTCCGACAAATTTGGATACCAGAAGATCTACTAGAAAGTGACTAATCGTCAATAAAAAGCCCTCAACTAAAATATGGAACACATGTAGTAAAGAATAAAAACAAATTGAAGTGAAAAGAAACAAAATTTTAATGTAAAAATGTTATTATTTTGCTGTTTGGATTTTCTTATGATATAAAATGTATGTATTGGTTTCGTATCTTTCTAAAATTTAATTAGAAGTAAGAAAAGGGGTACCGAATTACACCTCCACATATGTTTTCACCTCCACATATTTTCTATTTGCACAATCTTAACAATGAAATAAAGTAACATATTGTATCATTATATCCTAAAAAAATAAAAAATAAAAAACTAGCTTAGCTATTAATCTTTTCTAGAGAAGAGTTGGTCGAGATAGAACAACTTATGTTGAGATAGATGTAGAGGTGGTACTTACGAGCACTCTAACAATCTAGTCAAGAGAGCAAATAGTGATCAAAGGTGTAAAATTGGAAAGAATGTGTATGTTGCATTGTAGTGGATGATGCTTTTAACAGGCACCGATGTGGAGTCGTTGGAGAGTAATGGAGGGTTCGTTATGAACGGTGTGCGTCAACGTTTCACAAATCCATGTTCTTAGCTCCGATGAAGCCATTGAAATGTTATGGAGTGGAGGGGGTTTAAGATTGGAGAGAATTGGTTTGGTCTTTTGTGTATTGTGTCTTATATAATGTGGATTCTCGACCTTGTGCCAGTCCTGAACAATTATAAACATTTTGTTCTAAGACTTAATTTGTATACAACTACAATATTTTTTTTACACACATTCAATGAAATCACGTCATGTAGATATTTGTGAACATATTTTACGAGTGAATCTATAAAGTGGCAATATGATGCAATTTAATTGGATGTATGTGCAGCGACAAAGCTAGCAATTTTTTTTTTTGAGGGGACCAAATACAAGTAAATAAAATTAATATATTTTTAAATCTAATATGTTAAATTTAACTCATAAGAAAAAATTCACAACAATTTTACTTTGTATTCATAAAACCAACCAATTATCCAAGCTATTTAAAAAAAGTGGGTTTGACACTTTAAAAGTCAAATTCATCCATAGTTGACTTTGTATTTAATTGACAAGCATTACATTTAATATAAACAACTAATTTTCAATAAAAAAAAATATAAACAAGTTATTTACAAGAAATTCATTGTCCATTTTATTTTTAAATTTTTCTTTTTTTGGATAAATTTTTTTTTTAATTTTTATTTGACAATTTTTATTACCAGCAAAGATTTCTTAGTTGTCTAAGAGATATGTAAGTGTCAAAATAAGATGAAATGAATCAACAAGCAAGTGGTAATCACATGAATCAACAAACAAGTGGTAATCACTTAATTTTCTTATTTCCTTTAATTTTTGACAAATAAATTTAGTTAGGGTTATATATTATTGGAGTAGCCGAAATAAAATACATACTAACTTATTCAAATAAAAGGATATCTTTTGGGGTAGCGAAAGCTAGCCCATGGCTACACATAGCATCACCCTTGTGTATGTGTAAAAAGAACGGTGCTTAGAAATTAATCTCTATAAATAGCTGGTTTCTACATGAAGTAATAACAAACATTGCATGTTAGTTACACGAATGATAGTTTTTTTGTCGGTAAAGTAATCTAGTGACTCGACTCGTACACTTTGAGCGTGGGAAGAAATCTTGAGTTCGAACACATGACCTGCATTTCAACATTCATACATGTATGAACTAAATTTTAATTTACATGACTAAATGAGTAATATATAGGTAGGCAAAATAAGTCCTTCAAAAGAAAAGTAAGCAAAATAAGAAAGGGCGTATATTAAGCGGCAATCAAGAAGTGTTAGTAAAAATGGATGAGTTTTATTTTACCATGGGCTTATTTAGTTCTCATTAAGTATCAACTGAATGAGTTGGATTCTTATCACATTTAGTTGTTAGTAATGTGTTTCATTACTACAATGGCTGAAACCTTTCTTGTAAATGTGAGAAACAATAAATTGCATTTGAGAACATAGTTGTAAAATTTTGCCCTGTCTATCCTTAAATCTCCGTAGAATAGATACCTCAAAAGCATTGTCAATAGTCATAATAGCATTTTTTTATTTATAAAAAGAAGCTAAATTAGCTCACTCAAATTGACATTGGGGAGAATCGAGACTTTGGGGAGAAGCACACACCCAAATCTCAAGCCAATATCACCAGGTCAACCCAAGTGGGTTATAATAGCATATGTTAACTCGGTTTCGGTAGACATAGTAGTAGTTATTTTTTTTAAGTCATATGGACAAGAGGACTGCTATCTAGTGCGAACAAAATAGAACACGACTAGCACATGATACATGGGGATGTGGGTATTATATTTTTTTAGGGAAAAGCTGGTTGTTGTGACATATAGAGCGACGAATAACAACGAATGGATGATAGCCGTATGAAATGCTACAGATTGTAATTCAGTTTGAATTTTATTTATTTAAAAAAATGAGGATTGCTATGTAGTGCGAACAAAATAGAGCACAACTGGCACACGATACATGGGACTGTGGTATTATATTTTTTAAATAAATAAAATTCAAACTGAATTACAATCTGTAGCATATCTTACGTCTATCATCCATTCGTTGTTACTCGTCGCTCAATATGTCGCAACAACCGGCTTTAAGATCGTAGAATAATGGAGAATTCTTTTTTGAAAAATCATACTTAAGAAATATTTCATTCGTCTTGAGAGACCGGCAATTCAAAAGTTTATTTCACCATGACAAATTCATTGATTACTCTAAGGAATCACATATCTAGACCTCCTTCAAACAAAGAAATGTAAACATTAGACATGCAACATGGCCGTCCCCGATATTTCGGAGGTCCTATTACAATTTTGACAATTTTTCATTTGAAAAGAATTAGAAAATATATATTTAACACCACTTATAGTTACAAGCAACTAAATTGTAGTTAAATATATGAACAATGATTCAAACATGACTTTTATCGTCTGACAAATAAAGCATAATTGACAGCAAAATTGTAAAATTGTTGTCTTTCATACTTTTATCTACATAAAAAAAGATATTTAGTGACAAATTTTGGTCGTAGATATAAAAAAAGTTTTCCTTTTAAAATTTGAAGTCCTTTTAAGTTTGAGGTCTTGTGTCAAAGACCTTGTTGCACTTGCACATGACCCGCCCTGCCAAATAACAATCACAAGTTTCTTCTTTTGGGTAGTTTCAAACTAGATAAAATTATAAATCCAAGTATCAAGCTAGAGTCTTCAATAAAAGGTTTTTTTTTATTGAACTCAATAAAGAGTCAGGTCGGATATGGATATGAAGGTTATACCCCAACATTCCTTAAATTGCATATTTCACCAATTGCATTCTTCATAATGAATTAAAGAGAGTCGTTCCAAGCGGACAACTTAGCCTTTTATGATTAATGAAATGCTCAAATTTGTAAATAAACTATGTGAAAATATATCATACTATCATTCAATTGAATGATCATTTATAAATCTAATTCTAGAACTTAACTACCATATAACGTCCCATCATAAGGAAAACTACCATATAACTTCTTACATTAAAGAGTGAGTCAAGTCAAAGATTTCAAAATTGAAAGGTACATGAAAAAGGATATATGGCCCCCATGGAATACAAGCGTGTGAGGTAAGCCAATTTTCTACTATTACAACACTTTATTTAGGCTAACATTTTTCTAATCAATCTAACAAACCTCAATGATTAAAAGTGTAAACCCATGATGATTATTATCAAGCCTTAAACAAACCCATTTGTCTGGTGAAAAAAAAGCGTGTGACTAATTAATTGGATTATGTGTGTTAGTGGCCCGACCATAGTTGGTGGTGACAATGTTTAGCTTCTAATCAAATTTGACTTGCAAATTTTATTATCACCTAACGCTTAATTTGCCGGTGTCCCTACCAACATACATGTCTAATTTTGAAAGATTTTTGTTGTTAACACCGTTATGCTATGTTATAATAATATTATTTTTTTCGTGTTAACTCTTCGGCTATTCACAGAAATTAATATCGAACTTGAGTTCTTAATATCGATTTGTTCTTTGGTAGAGTTAATTGATCACTTGAGTTTGCTTGTTTGTTGTTAATATACTTTGTTTTATTTATTCAAAGAGCAGTGTATTTGGCCGTCGGTTTATGTATGAGGAAACAGTGACGAAAGGTACGGATTTTATATGGTCCCATTAAAATTTGAAGGTTTGTTAATTAAGCTCTGATTATGAAAAGCAAAACAATGACACTATCTATGCATATATAAAATACTAGATACTATGATTTTTTTTGACCCGCTATCTAAGGAAGGGTGAAAATTAAAGGGAAACATTTCACTTTCAAGTGGTTTCATTGTTCTTTAAGAGTGTTGTTATATAGTGATTTTTTGGATTATGATTCTGCTGTACATTTGAGGACCCATTGAGTTTGTTAAATCACTCCTAGGAATCTGTATTGATTCTTGCAAGTGAATTCTTTTTCTTTTGATAATATGTTATCGGTGCAAATTATCCATTGATTTTACCGATTATTAATGTATTTAATCTCCGCCACAAAACTAACAACTTGTTTAGTGGAGTCTCATCTTTCAACTATATTTATTCCATCATAAAAGTTGACATACTTTAAATATTCAAACCATCTTTCATTCATGCGAATGTAACAAGTAAATTGAGACTATATTTTTCTTTTCTTTGATAAAAATTTGAATATCTCGCACGTAAATATGGAAATTGATTTTTCTATACATATAAGATCATATTATGATAAAAAAAAAAAAATGAAAGTTGAATTTTAATTTAATGTCAATTAAATTAAAAAGGACTCAAGTTGTCTCATATTGATGCTCTTGTGCGATGGAGATGATAATTTGAAAACCATGTATATAAGAAAATGTTGTCGTGGTAACTATTTATTTAAATTAGCATTAAATATGTTTTTGGACCCTATAAAATTGGGAACTTCTAAGTTTAGTCCTTACATAATTTTAATAGTTTTTTAGGTCCTTACAAAAAAAAATTACTTATAAGTTTAGTCCTTGCTAAAAGAAAGTTTGTTTAATTATCCTTAAATTTTTGAACGATTTTTTTTAGACATGTTTAGAACACTATGAAAGGTTCATTTACTAAATTTAGAATTTTTTAACATGAAACGAATTAAATATGAATTTTTTAAAAACAACAAAAGTTAAAGATAAAAGTAACAAAATCTGGATGTAGAAATCAAATTTTGCGATAAGTTTTTGCGGAGAAACTTTTAGTAATGTTCTTAACACGTCTGCAAAAAAATTGTTCAAAAACTTAAGAGCTTAAGCATAAATTAAACAAATTTGAATTGGGTAGGGACTAATACCAGGAGTTGAAATTTTTGTAGGGAGTAAAAGAACTATTAAAATTAAGTAAGGATTAAACTTAAGAGGTCCCACAATTTTATAGGAACCAAAAATATATTTAACCCCTCAAATTAAGTTGTGATCACAATTACTTAAAGTGATAGTGAGAATTTTTGAACTTATGTCCTAAAGTAAATAGTTCCGAGCAAGATTCATCATTTAATTAGTTACCTAGTCGTTCAAATTCAAATTACACCTTTTATGATAGAAATTCAAATTATCTAGTGTAGTTTTTTTTCTTTTTTTGAACAAAAAGTTGCCTATTAATATTGTGTTTGTACTAACTTTTTGGAAACTTGGAAGCTCTAGGCATGCGTAGCAATTAGCAAATATTGGCTCACACGGTCTCTTCAAAATTAAGGGGAGAATGATGAAATGGAATGTATAGCTTTTGATCAAAGGACAAGAGTCAAATCTGACTTCTTTTTGGCTCTTTGACATTTAAAATTGTCAAAATGAAAGTTAATTAAAATAATAACAGTTGATATAGTATAATGTACTATGTAGCTAGCTCTACACCATGCCTACGAGGCTACAACTAAACAAACACAGCATCTTTGTCAAAACAATAAATGTATAATTTTCATTCATATAATACATCATAGAATTGCTATACAATGACTTAAACTACTGTTGCCTTAAAAGAAAAAGACTTAAACTAATGTTCTTTATTTATTTAATAAGTAGAATATATCTATTTTATCATCTTGGTTACGCTCAAAGTAGTGGCTCACGATTAAAGAACATAATAATAGAATAAGCTCGAACTATATTATTCCACCCAAAAAAAAAACTCGAACTATATTCTGTCCAATATAGAACATTCAAAATATCTCAAGCCACCCTTGTAATTTTCATTCGGTTAAATTCAATTTCACTTCATATAAATATCTATATTGTCAAAAATAATGAATAAATTCATGTGCCGCCGACAGTGTAAACAGGTCACCTATCATTTCTATGATAACTCTGCATTTTATCTCTGTGGCTTGCCCATACCAACAGAGCCCTTAAATGCTGGCCATTGTCCTTTTACTTACCCCATATTTTAGTACTTATTTGTTGTGACTACTTGTTATATGTCTTAAACAAGTACACATCTTTAATTTCCATTTCAAATCTATAGAAAGACATGGAAGCCAATCAAATATCTATCCCAAGCCACCAACCATATTGTAAATGTTAGTGTACGAAAAAATATATATGTGAAGTGACATATTAGAGAAAAAAAATACCTAAGTTTAGTATCGATTGATGAGATATGTAACCTAAACCTAAAAGAGTATGGATATGCAAGACTGCAACGGTTGTAGAGTAGTTAGATCTAGGTAGTAGGTACGTTAGACTATCAACAATTACATGTCAATGATCTAATTGATCTAACCTCAACCTAAATATAGTTGATAATGTTTAGATAATCCATTGAGCTAGGTCTAATTTATAAACCTACGAAAACTATGCTAAATTTGTTGATCGGCCATATTAGTACTATAGACAAAACTAAACATAAAAAATAACAAATAAAGATTTCGTCACCAAACTTTGTAAATAGTGATTAAACAACGATGATAAATTGAATCCTTTATATATGTGCATTGTTTGGATTTATAGCTAGTAAAGCGCCGTATGGAAAATGAATTAAGTGACCTAATAATGAGCGTCTGATATTTGATATCATCTTAAAATTTAAATTAAACGCTTAAAAAATCATTTTATTAGGTGAATGTTGTCTTCAACATATAAATACTTTATTAGATCATACATCACATCTAATTAATATGCAGTATAGCTTTCTACCTCTCTTTCTTTAGTTAATTTTCTATGATATTTTCCCATTTATTTCCATTTTCTATATACTAATCAGAAGTACTAGCATAGGATATACGTACGTGGTTTCCCTTTCACCAGGGCCGGACCTTGGGGTGTGTAAACCGCTCAATGGAGCTGGGTCTCCTCAAGGCATGTGCCTCAAAACAAAAAAAAATTATAGTCTAATAGTACTGCTAAGTGTTAGGCGTGTGTGTTTTTGTGAGGGTGGTTTGATGTTTTTCATGTATACGATAGTGATTTTTACCTTTGGATGTACCACTTATATACGACATCTTGTATTTATCTTTTAAAAAATTTAAATATAATATTGTTCTTTAAAAAAAAATACATTTTTATTTAATTACGAGTCTCTTTTCATTTACAGAACCGAGCCTCCAAATTCGTAGGAACGGTCTTGCCTTTGGCATTGGGGCCATGACTAGAGCATGAGTCTGTTCACCACAGCTCAGCTCAATTAGAAGTTAGTACTATGCATGGTACATGTTCATGGGCTCAAGGTACGGTTGGCCAGAAGCATTGTCCGATCGAGCAACCGTATTTAATTTATTATAGAGAGTAAGAGGGGGTCAAATATTAATACTCATCGTAGATACATCATTTTCAGAAATATCAACAGAAAATTCGGAAGAATGAAGGAAAGGAAGATGAAGAGGGGGTGGATATTTAAATATTTATCATTGAGTTGTACGTAGAATTTAATTGCTTGTACGATAATCATGATTGATCCAAATGGTATACGTATGTTCATCAGTGTGGGGTACTTGGTATTGCTGAATTTAAATTGGGTAATTCGGTTAATATTACTATTTACCTTTTTCAGTTTTTTTGCATTTTTTGGGTGTAAAAAATAAGATAGATTTCTTTCAATAGAGATACTATGTTTGAGACATTGTTGAACATTGAATATGAACCGTTCTTACTCTATTGAATCTCATGAGATTAATGGATCTCATCCATTCTGAATCAAGTTGTGTTTGCCCTTCCACAATTGGAACTCGATCTCAAACAACATTCGCAAAAGCTGCAAGACAAAGATTAAAAACTTTGTGTTGAGTTTGGTGTGAACAAGACTGTTTGGTACTGACGTCGATTTCTTCAACTCTCTAGGTTTAACTGTCTTATAACAACAGATAAATTTTGATACTCTTGAGACAGGTTATAATCGAAAACTCTGTTTGTAGTAGGCTAGTAGCCAAAACTTTGATTTGTAAATTTTTACATTCTTGGGACCAAATATAGAAGAATGTGATTCCTTTTATCTTCGTTGTCGTTGATCATGGACAAGAATCGTGTTAAGTTGTCCATTCGATTTTAGACATTGATTTAGTCGTGCCAAATTTTTTTGTCATCCTTAATTATTTTGGTGTCTTATTAAGCTTTAGGTTGAAGTTTCTCTTTTAACCTAAAATAAAAACCCATCTAAATCTAGATCTAAAATCTATTAACAAACGACTTAAATAAGTAGAGATACATACAAAAAAGGAAATTAAAACAAGTTGACAAGAAGAAAAGGAAAAAGTAGAAGAAAGTATGAGCAAATATTAAAAAAATGAAAAAGAAAATATTTGGCAGTAGCTGAAAATATTGTCGGTACTACCGTACAATGCATGCACGAACTTTTCATAGAAAGAAGAAGAGAACAGGCTGTATATGGGGAAATGGAGAGAGAGAAATCTACAGAGTTTTATTACTAATAAGATCTAAAGCTTAGAGACCACATCTTTGTAATTGGACCTACTGAGATTTTCCCCTCTGACCCTCACAGTGAGAACAAGCAAAGAGAAATCACAATTTAATTACATTGAGCAGGACGTGACAAGAGGGTATGTGATAGGGAATCTCATCTATAACATTAATGCCTAAAATATCATAAGAAAATTCACAGATGCATGGTTTTATTATACATATAGTACTACTTTTTGTTTTGGTGTTAGCTCGCAAATTTTAATGCTACAAACCAAATTTTGCTTAGATATGGCCATGACACTATAGTACGTAGGTAAACAATTTAAGAGTAATAAAGTGATGTACGGGCCAATGCAATACCTACTAAATTCGTTTTTATTTGGTCATAAAAAAAGTTGGATTCTTATGATCCAGAGGAGAATAAAATTATACAGAGGGGCGTTATACATATTCACTGCTTAGTAGAGATTCATTGAACATATATAGAGGGTAAGTACAGTTTCCGTATAGAGGATAAGAGATTTTAAATGAAACTGGATAAATTCACCACATTAATTCATCACTGCACTTTGAGTTTGTAGGTGTATCACGGTGTTTACACCTAAAATAAATAACTTGTTAGCTAAACGAGCACCCCAACCGATTGTAGGTTAGACGAGTGTAATTAAAGTCGAATATAAGTTAGTCGAATATAAGTTTTAAGGCTACTAAAGTTTATGAAAGTCGCTGAGGTGTTAGAATTAGTCAAAACTTGGTAGAATTTGACAATTGGACAACTCGTGTTCCATGCTTGTATATGGCGTCACTTACTGAGAAAGCTAAGAGCAAAGAACCACGTTTTGAGGAAGTTGAGCACGTGTTGTTAAAAGCAACATAAAATGGTGTGAAACAGAAGACATCATACCAAACGAGGGGCGCCACATATCCCAAACAAGAGAATGATTTAGGCATTACTCACGTTACTAGTGTTTGCGCTAGATAGGTGGGAAGGTGACGTCCCTTTTCGAGATAAGTTTCGACGTTTGTTTGATCTATCAGAAAACAAATTGACGACTGTAGCTCAAATGTTTGCTTTAGGTTTGGGTGAGGGTGGTGAGGCTTGAAAGTGGGGGAGAAGATTGTGGGTGTGGGAAGAGGAGATGGCGGTAGGGGAGTGTAGGGCTTTAGTGCTGACGATTTCCTTGCAGGTTGATATTCAAGATGCCTGGTCTTGGATTCCGGATCCAGTTGTTGGGTATTTGGTTAGTGGTGCCTACTACATGCTTACTAACTGGAACTCCTCTCGTTCCTTCGTTCCCTCGGACCTGTTGTGGCGGAAGGATGTTCTGTTGAAGGTATCAGTGTTTGTTTGACGGCTATTTCAGAATAGATTGCCAACTAGAGGGAATTTATTTCGAACAGGGATTCTTCCCCATGAGTCCCAATTGTGTGTTTGTGGTTGTGGCATGGTTGAAACAACGCATCATTTATTTTTGGGTTGCAACTTTTTTGGTTCTATTTGGTATCTTGTTTGAGAGTGGCTTGGTGTCCACTCGGCGGATCCGTCGTGGATTGTGGATCATTTTTTATAGTTTGGCTACTTATCAGGTTAGGCTAAATCAAAGTGTTCTTTTATGTTACTGGTTTGGTTTGCGAGTTCTTGGGTGATTTGGAAGGAAAGAAATGACAAGATTTTCCATGGCAAAGAAAATGCTCTTATTAAGCTTTCGGAGAAAATTAAGCTTCTTTCCTTTTGGTGGTTTAAAGCTAATTTTGTTGTTTCCTGTATCAGTTTTACACTTGGTGCCAAAGCCCTTTTCTTAGTTTTGGACGTTGACAATTGATTTTTGATTTGTTGAACTTTTGCTATAATTATTTGGCTCTCTTCCCGGATACACCTGTGTTCCGGAAAGATAGTCTGTTGGTAGTGTTGGTAGTATATATCATTTTGATCTCTTAATAAAAATATCAATAATATATATGTAATGTTTTTATATACACACAATCAATCAGTATAGACTTTTTACACATTCTATCTCTTTAACTTTTATGCGTATATCTTTCATTTTATGTACATTTTAGTTTATGATAGGTACGAAATTAAGTTATTTTAACCAAAAAAAAAGGTAATTGAACCCGAATTGAATTGACTTATATTATTTATAAATTTTATATGATGATAGGTTGAAATTTTAAAGTCAATTCAATTTTTAGCCTTTGAATTATATAGTAATTCAATTTTTAGCATTAATTTGCGCATGCTTTCAAATTAAGCACTGGTGAATAAGTGAATGGGATTACAGAAAATTGGTTTTCCATTGTTTTTTTTTTTTGAACAGTTGGTTTTCCATTGTTAATATTTATAGCACCGGTAATATATTATTTTAAGTTATCCTATTAATAAATAATTCATCAAACAAAAGTTATCCTATCCTATTAATAAAACGACAGAAAATGATAACAATAAACCGTTTCTTTTAGGAGAATATAGATCAATTATTAGAATAATAAGATAAAGACTTGTGCTAAATTAGCCACGCCATTGTCATTCCCACCACTAAGTTTTAAAATTCATAAACTGAAACAAAAGTAAGTAACTGGAATAAAGCAACACCACGGGAGAA
>Ga0228710_1006960_pt1 | contig 16901 bp, 11 predicted proteins | sample MedpolnodulmetaG_FD_177995 | JGI IMG/M metagenome (GOLD analysis project Ga0228710, IMG submission 177995) | Root nodule microbial communities from Medicago polymorpha collected in Santa Monica, California, United States - pink nodules | ecosystem: Host-associated > Plants > Roots > Nodule... | reverse complement strand
CACTATGAGAATACTACATAGTAAAAGTTATGAAAAATGTCATAAGATATTCTCATAGTGATAGTGGTGTATTCCACCCTTTGACCTGAAACCACTATGTACCCTAGATGTTGGAGTCGAGTGTTTTGTCACCATTCAAACGTTGTCTGTACCAAGATGACTATAAAGTTGGTTGATGGGTACTCCACGAATCATGCTGAGGGACATGAGTGACCTAGATGGAATTTGCCCCTCCTACATAACAGGAGAAATGTCTACGGACCCAATATTAAACTGGACGAGGATAACATACTATGTCTTGTGTTTAATATAGACATGAGGAAAAAAGGGCAATTATACACACAAACATTATCACGGAAAAGGTTTTGTCAGATCACATGACATTCTCGTCACTTGGGTAGCAGTGATGTGTTGCTAGATACCGCTCATTGTTTATAATATTAAATATGTGATTTAATATTATTGTCAACGTTACAGGTACCTATAGGGTCACACACAAAGGACAGATAGATGAGAGAAATAAATAAGTAAGAATTATTTATAAAATAATAAGTGAGACTTATTTATAAAATAATAAGTAGGACTTATTAGTAATTAAATATGATTTATTATTTAATTTACAAAAAATAGAGAAACGCGGTCCACCGTAAGGTACGGTGTACTTAAGTGCTTGTCTTGCTGGCTACACAAGTGATTCTATAAATAGAACCCTTGTGCTAAAGCATTATAGACTTTTTGTGAGTGCTTAACCTAATTCACAAAAGTTGTGAAACCCTAGCCGCCGCTCTCTAAACCTTGTTCTCTCTGAATCTCCGTTGGAATTGGCTAGCACCGGTCATCGGAGAAGTTCTGTTCGTGTGGACTGAGTAGAGGCATCGCTGCTTTGCTTTGCTCGTGATCAGAAAGATTTCTGCTACAAAGGTTCTGCTCTTCAAGAGGTAAACACATGAATCTTAAAGTGTTTAAGTTTCTGTTTGATTTGTGATTAATGATTTAATCAAGATCCGTTTCAATGAGATTTCTTCCGCAAAGAGGATTAAAATTTTGAAAAATCCCTCTTAAAATCCCTTCACCTCAACCAAAGAAAGCCAAGAAGGAAAAGGCTAAGAAAGAGAAGAGTGCATCTCAAGTGACTGATGTTGGTTATGCTATGCCAACTATTCAAGAAGAGGTTGAAGATCTTGAACCAGTAAAGATCATTGAACAAAGGACTAGAGGGAAGAAATATGTTGGTTTATCAGGATCCATTCCTGTTCAACCAAAGATCAGTAAGAAGAAGAGAACCTCAGTTAGAAAATTGAGGGAGTCACAATACATCTTGCAAGAAGAAAAAGATGTGGAAGCTAGTGGGCTGGTGACAAGAGAAATAAGGAACAAGAAGGCTGCAGATGCTGTTGCACTTAAGAAAGCTATGCAGATAGCCGGAGAAACAAAAATTCATGTTTCTAGCATTTTAAGGGAAGATGCTGGTGTGAGTGCACAGAAAGTTATAGAAGCTGCTGAAGAAGTTCAGGAATTGGCATCAGCAGAAGCTGGGAATCTGTTGAAGATGTTAACTGAAATTCAGAGAGTAAAAGCTTCAGGAATTGAAGAACAAGCCTCAGATGATGCTACTGAAGATCATCAAGGTAAAGATTCTATTCACAATGCTCGTGAAAATATAGCAGATCCTGAACTGTCTCCACTCTCATCTAGCACATATACATCCTCAACCCCATCACCATCAAACCTTAACTCATCAGGTGAATATGTTTCTATGGTTCCATCTGTTCAAGAAAGAATAGATAAGGTTATTCAAAGGCACATAGATGTAGGTCAGAGACTACCTGAGGGCCATTGGGGTAGACCTGATTCCTTGAATCCCATTCAATTAATTGCTCTTGACTCTGAGATTCCCACTACATCTACATCAACTGAACCTTAACCATCAACCGAAACTTGTGAGCCAAACCTAGAAAAAGTCTCTGAATTAGCTTTTGATGAAGTTACTTTAGAAAGCCCCCAACAACAATAACCTAACTCAGAAATGGCCACAAACACCTGCACTGAACTGGTTATTCATCCTGAATATCAGCCATACCATCTCAATGCAACTCATTCAAACATATCTTTTGGCATTGCACTCAGAAACATAGCCAGGAAGAGATCATCATTCCATGAACAATCTGTTTCTGATCAACATTTCTCTCGATCAGAAGAACAAATTTTTTTTAGAGGAGAGAGAAAATAAGAGTTAAAAGATTGAACTAATTTTGTAACAAAAAATCTCGTTTATATAGTTGTATCCAAATAAATAAAATTATTTTTTAAAAAAAAGTGATTTTTATTGCGGTAAACAAACACAAAATAGATTCTGATTTTTTCATAAAATCTCTAAAAAATAATCTCTAAATTATTTTATATCAAAATCATTTTTATTTTAATCTGTAACAAACAGACAATTATTGAAGGTAATCAATATTTATTTTTTTCAAGTATTTTACATGCATAATTTTTTTAATATAAATATTTTCTTAATTTCGCGTATCCACATAATCTGTATCATATCGTACATGTACTACGTATTCGAGCTTCATAGGTTGAAAGTAAATGAAACAAGGGTTTTGATACCCAGTACCCTCACGACAATAGTTAAAAAAAGTTTTATAACAAGTTACTTATTTTGATTTCTTAATCAATGTCCTGATGATAGTGTTTAACATTCTCCATAGAACAATAGCAATGAAGACTAAAGTGGTCCACAACTCCACATCCATTCTAACATATACCCCACAACTGAGAGACTAAAATCAAAACACAAACAGTAACCGACGGATAGTAGGTGCCAAGTCCAAGACATGGCCTAGCCTAGGGGTGTGTGTGGTCCATGAATGAAATAAAGTATGGGATACCAACCAATGAATAATTGAACCATCCTTGACCATGAGCTGTATGTGTTCCATCTATAATAATGTAGTCCCTGCCTGCAGCTACAGCCTACAGGTACAAGGTACATACATTACTGCATAGGCAAATGCATACATATGCATTGTTCTGGACCTTTATAATTTGTCAAATTCTATTGCATACCTTCCTTTTAAACCATTGACTAACTCTAACACTACAAAATCAGTACTACATTTTTTTATTTAATTAAAGATAGGTAGATGTTAATAAGTATGGAAATTAAATATTTAGGCTCGTGTGAGAATAGATGATAGGTTTTGCTTTTGCAAAAATGTCAAAAAAGAAAGAGTTAGATAGTAGAGTTTAAGCCCCACATCGAATGTTACCTGTAATCCGGCAAGGCTTGGATGGTTTCCTCCAACGGTGGCTATTCAGAAAGAAATATCTCTCTCTCTCTCTGTCTGTCACTTGGTGCTTTGGGCCACTGGGCCCCCCCTTACTACAGCCCATCACGTGATGTTGCTGTCCGTTTAAGGGTAGCAACCAAATGAGTAAATCACAGCAAACCTTAAGAAAAGAGTAAAATCATACCTCTTCACCAAAAAGCATTTTCCTCCTATTTTTTTAGTTTACTTTAAACCTCTCAAGCGCTGATACTTCAAAATGAAAGATATATTGTATCCCCTGTATATTCTGCACCGATACCGGATACTTTCTGATATGTATAGAGAGAGTATCTGAAGATTAAATTTTATTTATTTTTTTAAAACAATTATCTGATACTTTTCATATACATATGGGATACGAGGAATAGGCGGTGGAAAACTGATATGTGCGGACTACCTCATGTTTCTATTATATTTGATATATATGTAATTGACTAAGTAATGATGTTTTCTATTTAGGATATATTATATATGTAATTGAGTAGTTGTCGCTTTCTTTATTATCAATATTACTTACATTTATATTTCTCTTGTTGTCGTCGTTTGTTTTGTGTCTCTTTGTTTGTTTGAGAACGATGCTACTGTTCATTGTTGTGTGAATGCAATTTCATTATTATGCCTTATCATTTTTCTATTTCTGTTTGGTCTAGGTTTTTTCCAATTTTTTTGCCTTTTAGTTTTAGTTCATATTTTGTACTTTGAGTTTTAATATGTACTTTAAATTTAATTTTTTATTGAAGTATCTCAACCGTATTGTATCTTAAATTTTAAATTTTTCTTGTATCAGCGTATGCTCATTGTATCGTATCATGTATCTGAGCTTCATAGCTTTAAACATGTTTTTAGTCTATCAATATATAAGCATGAACAAGTTAGGAATATTAGCATCTGAATATAAACGTATGTGGAACATTGGAACTACCCATCGAGTTACATTTACAGGACAATAACTTATAGATCTTAAAAATACATCATAATTTGCTTTTGTTTTTTGGTGTTTTATTTTAGCTTCTATAGACTTTGTTCATAGTAAAATTAATTCATACAATCTAGTTCTACAAAATTTTTATAGAACTGATCTTATTTGAGACGTTTCTAACATTTAATATAAATACATCTTTTTGTCAACATTTTGAACATTCAATCACATTATTATATAGAAAAAAATAACAATAACCATTGAAATTTATACATAAATGGAGGGCCCGAAGTTCGAACTCTGATCACAACGTTCGATCTAACAATTTTGATATTTTTACCAATTAACCTATAACTTGTGTTCAATAAATAATTTCTTCTACTAAATTCAATACTAGTTTGTCATACTTATATTTTACTAACTTATATCATATTATAAGATATGTAATTAGATATTTCTATTTAGATAAAAGAAAATGCTAATAAGTTTCTTCAAGGTATTTTTTAAGTAATTCAAAATATTAATGATAACTTTTACATAAAAATTATGCATTTATTACTTTTACAATTGTTTGACTTGTAGTTCCAAAATAATATTTTTTGCTTATACATTGTACCAAATATAAGTGATTAGATCTATAAAAAAAAATTAAATAACAAATGTTGGTAATTAGTTGTTAAATTTTTTCTTTGTCTGACTTTGAACTTATGACCTTCATCTCTTTATCCATTAACTTAATAAAGTTGAGCTACCAAACCTTCTATCACAATGAATTGAATCAAGTGATAAGGAAATTAGACTCTTCAATCAAGTCGGAGATTCAATCTCTAATTATCACAAGATTCAGACAAGATTCATTTTAGAGGGAAAAATTCACCTTTTATGCCCAACCAATTTTCAAAAAGAGATCAATCACCATCAACCGACAATGAAAACTTCTTAAAAAATGATTATATGTCTAATTGGATATTAAGTAAAAAAAAGTAAAAAGATCTACTTAGATATATCAAAGGAGAATGAGTTGAATATGCAAGGACAAAATTATAAACAGGTATCAATAATAGATTGGTTAAAACGGTAAAAGACTTAGATCCTTAAACATGTAGTCAGATATTCGATTTTTGGTTTATAAATCTGAAAAAAATCCAATCGAAAATGGATAACTCATCTTATATGTCCTACATATTTATTAGTGATGAAAATTTTATACTAATACCATCTTAATGTAAAAATAAATTAAGAAAAATGCTAACAAGTGACGCACAAATTGAAGGATACAATGAGGAAAAAAAATATCTATCTAGGGGGAGTTGAATGGTAGTACAAGTATTTGACTTGGAGCATCATCAATAGCATAGCATCCATCCGGACATAACACAATCAACACCAAACCAAAACAAACCAAATGGTTCCTTCCGACAAAGCTCGATCTGAGTCTGGTCTCTGACTGAACAACAACTACAAGTGTATGTTGTGTTAGCTAGATAGATAGATAGATAGATAGATACACTATTGATTCACCCACTCACTCACTGAGAGTCACAGTACAAGTAAGTAGTTAGAAAAAAGTATGAATAGCTCTGGGGGTGGCAGTAGTAGTAACGGAGGTGTAGGGATGATGATGGGTTACAGTAAATCATCACCCTTCACAGTGTCTCAGTGGCAGGAACTTGAACATCAAGCTTTGATCTTTAAATATATGGTTGCTGGTCTTCCTGTTCCACCTGATCTTGTCCTTCCTATTCATTCCAGTTTTCACTCTCTTTCTTCCAATAACTTCTTTCACCATCCTATTCCTACCTGTAAGTAACTAACTAACTAACTAACTAACTTTTTCTTTTTCTTTTTTTGTTTAATTAATTGATTATTTCTTCAAAATGCTTTTAATTTTGATGACTGTTTGTTACTAAATTGTTTCAACCCTAATAGCTGCATATTTGATGATATCATTTACCCCTTTGTTCCTGAGAGATCCAATCAAGTTATTACTAAAGATATTAGTTGATTCTTGGCTTGTTACTTTAGAAGGGTATCATTTTTCCTAATTTTTTTTTTTATAACTGTTTCCCTTTATTGTTTACACATATATGAATACATACATGACACTGACACGTCGACACAAATAATAATTTAAGAAAATAGAAGTAATTGAATGTAATTACATGTATTGGTGTCGTGTCAGACACCGGACATGCCTTTAATCCAAAGTGTTGGTGCAAAACATTCTAAATCAGTAATACATTTGCCATCATTTTCCACTATCTGTCAATTTGGATTTTATTTTCCATTTTTGAGAGAGACATAGATTTGGAAGTACTTATTGCTTTTCTTTCCTTCTCTTCAGCTCATTATACTTGTAACTAAATCTTACTAGTGTTTTGTTGCATTATTCAATTATGGAAATTTTTACCTATAGCCTTTACTGCTTACAAATGAATGTTTCTTATTAATTGTGGTCTAGCGTGTGTCTGAAATGTTGGTGATAAAGTAATTGTGTAAACCTAACTGTGCTTGTAAATTTACAGTGAGTTACTGTTCCTTCTATGGGAAGAAGGTGGACCCGGAGCCAGGAAGATGTAGAAGGACTGATGGAAAAAAGTGGAGGTGCTCTAAGGAAGCATACCCAGACTCCAAGTACTGTGAGCGCCACATGCACCGTGGCCGCAACCGTTCAAGAAAGCCTGTGGAATCACAAACTATGGCACAGTCGTCATCCACTGTGACATCGCTAACTGTCGCTGGTGGCAGCAGCAGAGCTGGTAACTTCCAGAACATTCCAACAACAAATGCATTTGGTAGTGTTCAAAATACTACAGGTTCTGGAACCGACCGTGCCGATTATCATCTTGATACCATTCCCTATGGGATTCCAAGTAAAGAATACAGGTATTGAAATCCTTATTATGTATATCATTTCACACTTGTTGATTGGAAAATACTTTTAACCAAAGAGAATGGAACAAAATATTTATCATATTGTTTGTGCTCTTGAGAAGTAATATTTTTATCTGAATTTGCTGCAGTTTCTTTATTCCCATTATTGTGCAGTTGAGTTTCTGTTGTGTACATAATACTATGTTTATAACATGGATTTCTAATTTTCCGCAGAGATTCACAAGCATTAGAACCACATTTTTGTGTAAATCGTTGAAAGAATGACAAGAGTTATTGGTTACTTTGCTTTGGGTCACCTTCTTACAATTTTCTTTTCAATATTGAAAAGGGGAATTGTAGTTTTTTCACAATATCCTAAACTGTTATTTTGTCTGTCTGCTTGCTAGTTCTTGTTCTCCATATTTGTGTTGGGTGATACTCTGACACGAGGGCTAGGTATTAGATACCGGAATCAGTAGATCTCCATGAATCACCCAAACCACTTTTCGAATGACATTTTGACAAAATTGTGAGGGAGAAAGACGGTGTTTTAATTGCTCTCTGATTTTCTTTTCCATGCATTTATTTATTCCTAGAATATGAAGTTTATATTAAAACAACTTTTTTGGCATAAACAATAAACATTGAGAAACATTTTAGCATGTTAATATGTGGTCCTTCTGTCAGCCTGCCATAGCTGTCACATGGGGATAATGAGCAAGGTAGGTACTCTGAATTGAATGTCTTCTAATTTTACTTTTGGTACATGATGCATTTCCTTCATTAATTTCCGACAAAAGGGTGTTTGACGCTTTCTCTTCATACACCTTCAAATCTAGCTGCAAATTTTATTCTTTTCGTGGTAGCCATATCATGTTGCTCTCTTTGAAATTTTAAGTTGCAGACTATAAGACAAAAATATTTGTTGTTTTCGTGATCTTATTTATACGACATCACAGTTAAATATCAATTTGTCCATAGATATTTAGTTTTGATATTTAATTTTGACGTCAGACAAATTTATTTGGGAGACTGCTGTCACTGACACTGATTGTATTCAAAGATATGATTGCATTCTTAAAAGCTTGAACTTCTGATGGTTTTCAGCACCTTTGCCTTTTCATTTAGTTTCCTTTCAATCAATTTAATGGGACCTTGATTGGGTAAGTTCATCATATGGTGACATATTTCATTAAGTTTTGTTTCTACCATATCTATTTCAATGTTATTTTATGAGTCCATTCAAGATAATGAGATGGCAAGAGCTTTAATTAGGAAAGCATACACGTTCTTGTCTTGTCATCATGTTTTTGCCTGCTTCAATTATTTCTTAATTATAATGTCATATAACCATCTTCATGATTATTCGTTTGTAGTATTGAACATGGCTAATAATTCATAATGTTCTATGATGGTTTCTTGTATGATTAAATATGACTGGAAGCAACAAATTATAAGCGAAAAGGTGCCTTTTTTATACTACATGACGTGGCCAACATTGTTATTCGTCGCCCCTTTAATTGAACAGGTATCTTCAAGGTCTTAAATCTGAGGGTGGAGAACATAGCTTCTTTGCAGAAGCTTCAGGAGGAGACAACAAGGGTCTCCAAATGGAGTCGCAGCTGGAAAACACATGGCCTCTGATGTCAACTAGAGTTGCCTCTTTTTCTGCATCAAAATCAAGCTGTAATAATTCCATGTTGCAGAGTGATTATCCCCAACATTCATTTTTATCTAGTGAATATGGATCTGGAGAAGCTGTGAAGGAAGAGGGCCAGCCTCTTCGACCCTTTTTCAGCGAATGGCCTAAGAGCAGAGAGTCATGGTCTGGTTTGGAAGATGAGAGATCCAACCAAACAGCATTCTCCACAACTCAACTTTCAATATCCATTCCTATGTCATCGTCTGACTTCTCTGCCACAAGCTCTCAGTCGCCACACGGTGAGATATATTTAAGTTTGGTAAAGTTTCAGATTGTATGCAATAAGCATCTATTAACCGAATCCCATAATTATATCGTTGCAGATAACTAGAGCAGTCATCCAGGACCTTCAATGCAATTTTATGGAAGGACCAAACAAATCTAGTTGGATAAGTGTTATTCAATCGAATCCTGTATTCGTGTATTTTCTTTCGTTGAAGCTGATATGTGTACAACTTTATGTAACCTCAGCGGTTTGTTGTAAGCAAGACCAACACCTTACTAGTCATCTTGTGGGAGGAGTGAATGTTTGTACTTTGTAGAACTCTGGGGCATTCTTCGTTTTGTATTTAATGAGCGAGTAGAAACATTTTCGTTCTGAATTGATATATGCTGAATAAAGTTGCTGGTTTTGTTCTTGAATATTGGATTTGCCCGTTTGAAGTTACAACACAAAGTTCAGCAACCCAATTTCTTTCTCCAAAATTTGTGTTCAGAGGCAAAATTTTCGTATCTCAACATTAAAATAGAATTGAACAGTAACGTCAATTCTATTTGAGAGCATTCAAATATGGCGCCTTCTAGGGTGGATAAGGGTAACATATCATCCACCGTGGATGAGTGAAAAAATTGTAAGTGCACCGTACACCTGCCACACCTAATTAATTTATACCCTCCCTCCTCTCTCATCTTCTTCATTTTTCTTTTTGCTACCATTCTTTAAACTTCTTCCAAAAAAACATCAAATGCTCAAATTCAAATCCAACAAAACACTTCAAATCCAAAAATTAAAAAATCACAAACACATTACACAAAATCAAATGTTCATAATCAATCTTCGATCCAAATCCAAACATATAAACCAATCTCCTTTTAAATCAAATTTGTTGTTGTTTGTTTGGTTACACTGTCAAAATTCTAACTTGAGTTTCTGTTCATGGGTTTACCTTGTTATATGAGTAAAATTGAAAAAACAATCGATAGTTGCTGCAAATCTATTTAAAAATCTATAGAATTATTCATGAAGAAAGTTTTGTTCCAAAGGAGAGAGAATAGAGAAAGGGTGAAAAATCGATAACATCTGAGTTGGAAGAAATTGTATGTTTGATTTTTGTTGTTGTTTGTGGAGCTATATAATTTGTCAAATTCTGTTTTTTTTTCTTTTTTTTCTACATGTGATGCTAGATTTCTGCTACCACGGTGGTGAAGAGAGAGAGGAAGAGGGGTGTGAATTGTAGAATAATCTGATGTGAAGGGTCTATGATGATATGATATGCCTTAAATTAATCAATGGTAGAAATGCACTCATCCACGGTGGATGATATGTCACACTCATCCACCCTAGCCTGAACCTTCAAATATGCTAACATTAATTGTCTGTTGAATCAGTTTTGTCTCAGAGAAACCGAAAATTCAACAACCGACCCTTATACCACTAATTGGGGTTGGATATATAGATAAAATTATGCCATAATATTTTATTATAAATTATATTTTGATCTAACTCATTGATCTCTAAACTTTTTTGATAGTTTCTCTTATAATTTTCATCGGTCTTCCTCTACTTTTTTGATCCGACTCTCCTTCGTCTGATCTACTCCTTGAACTACAACATCTACAACATTGTCACATGTTCAAACCACCTAAGTCTATTTTCTATCATCTTTGCTACAATAGATGTTACCTAAACTCTCTCTCGAATGATGTCATTCTTAATCTATAAAAATTAAACTTGAATTAGGATAAATTATTTTGTATTTTTTTTAGGAGAACTTTTTCTTTAGTATTTTTATTTTTGAAAGAAAAGATACTTATAGGATTTCATTAATAATAATATCAGTAATATTTTATATTTTTTTAAGGGAGATTCGTTTCAACAGAATCAAAAATTGTGGCTGATAGCATATATGACATGGAGAGTGTCTTTTATATCAATGATTGTAGACACTCGTTGAGTACCAATTTAGAAGTTATTAGGAGACAAGTCAATGATGTTGCTCTTAGTTTAGCTAAGGAAGCACTACATCACACTAGTCTCCACATTCATCTTAACATTCCACATTGTATTTCTACTTTGATCAATAATAAAAAACTATAATCTTCTTTCTGTCAAAAAAAAAGGGAGATTCGTTTCAGACTTGATTAATAGCGTGTCAATCTGTCCATTTTTCTCAAATGAAAGCTAAAGTCCACTACTATCATGATAAAATTTAAACTTGAAATTATTGGTAGAAATGATATAATTTTTTTTTTGACACAGAAATGATATAAATTATTTAGTATTGTTTTAAGAGGATAAATTTTTTTTTTTATTGTTTTTTAGGAGAACTTTATTTTTAGTATTGTTATTTTAAAGTCTTTTTACCTCAAAACAAAACTTTAATCAGTAAATTTTTAATTGAAAAAAATAATTAGAACGTTTAGATGAAGATTAACTATCTCTCTGTACTGCAATAATCTATCTAGCTTAGCCTTCTTCCCCATCTCTCTCTGTACAACACAACATGTGGATAATCACCATGGTTGTTTTGCTATGTTACCTCGATACTACGTTAGTCGCAGTGGCGGCGAACCAACACTTTGCGCCGCGACGACCACCGAGAAGAACATCTGACAGTGCATTCTCCATGCATGAGTGAGTCACTCAACTCAAAATCAAAGCTTTCCATTTTTATTTAGATCATTAATTAAAACAATATCAATTTTGCTCCAAATTTGGCTGGCACGAAATTGATTTCATTGATTCTTGACTATTTGAAGTTGCTATTTTTTTTGGCTCAGTTCGAATTCAGATTTTGATGGTGGTCGGAACTTGAACCACGAACCTTACATATATTATGAATTACATTTGAAGTTGCTACTTTTATATATATAAGGAGGGATATTTTTTTTTTAAGAAGTTAAATTCAAATTTGTCCACTCAAACTCACACTTGTAAGGAGGGATATATTGACTCTAGTAATCCTAGAGAATTACTTCACGTCCTCACCATTTATTTTATCTTAATCTAATGAGATTTAAATCTTATTAATAATTTGACCTCATCTTTCTAATCATTCTCATGAGATTTAATGAGATTTAAATCTTATTAGTAATGACTTAAGCCGGAGCGAGGGGGCAGACCGCGGATGTCATGAATGTGTTCAGAGACATACACATGGGGAACTGGGAAGTTCCTTTAGTAGAGTGTTGATTCGAAATTTGTTGTGGACGATCTTTCTGCTCGGTGTAGGCGAGCAGAGTAAAGGATTTTGACGCGCGGTTACTTTGTTGTTGGGATCCAGCTCGTATGTGCGAGGACATGTGCTCGTTGATCCCTCTGTTTGTTCGCCACATTATGCCAAGATTGTCATGTTGGAAGATGTGCCCGGCCTATCTAAGCTCGTCCATGTTGGTCAGGAGTGAAAAGGATTCCCTGGTTAGAAAGTTTGTCGTTTGTGATTCGGTAATTAATGCCCATGTCTCGAGGATGAGACTGAGGGGACATGACCTTTGGTTTCTGATTGCCACGTGTAAAGGTGATGGGGGTACTTGAGTACCTAGTGCCTTGAGGGCGCCTCGGTTTGTGTTTCCAAGACGTTATCAGAATCGTTGATCTGTTCCTGACATTTGAGAACCAAAGGAGTTTGATCAGAACCGTTGGATTAGTTGATTGGGATGATCTGGAGTGTTGTTACGTTTAGTTGATGAAGAGTCGTATGTGAAGGACTGCACAAGAACGTGTTCGCTTGGTTTCTGAAAGGTTGCGAAGGGAGTATAAATATGTTTCAAACATATGTTTGGAACACTTAGTATTTTTCCATTTTAGCAACCTAAGGTTTTCAGAATTTCTTCTGGAGATTTCAAGTGCCGTTTGGTCTTCTACTTCATCAACATCAACTTCCAGTTTTCTGTTCTTAACACAGGTTCATCACTTCTAGGGTTTTTCTTGGAGGGAGACACCACTGGTGACTAGCCGTATCCTTTCTAGGGTTTTGACTAGTCGCCGCTGAGTGGTGGGTTGTTATATTCCTCCCTACCCATCCTCAGATTTAAGGTTTCCTATCGTGGAGATGAGCCCGATGTGTGAAGGAAAAGTGGGCTCGATCGCTTTGGATTCACCCTTCTTTTGTGCCTTTTTTCAGTCGTGACTCAAATTGGCTAACTCCCTGGCAGCGGCGCCAAAAACTTGATGTAGTAAATCCGCAAGTGCACGGTTTACCAGTGTAGTAATAAGAGAGTATCGTTCCAACAGGGAGTTGTTTAATTTAATTAAATTTTATGAATGTTTAGAAGAAAGTATAGTTGAAAAGTTAATATTTTTAACGGTTGAAAATAATAATAATAAAAAGCGTCTTGGGATTATTGGTTCATCTTGGTGACAAACCCTTCACAAACCAAATCCTAAACCTAGAACTTTATGTTGGACCTACTTTCTAAAGACAAGTTTCTCTTAAGCCTATTACATCTCCTTTCGGTTTCAGTGAGTGTGTTCCTCTAGCAACCACACCTGTTCTCATGGTTGATTGCTATTGGAATCCTTGAAGAATGAAACTTTATTTGTCTCAAGGTTTGCTAGACTATTCTCATATTTTGCAATCGTTGTCTAATTTCACTTGTTCCAATATCAAAACTTCTTCTTTCGATGCTTCGCTTTGATATTTGTGATGATGAATTAACAAGTACTAACCCTCCGATGTTGCTTTATGAGTTTGATACTTGTTAATTCATTATAAAAACGGTGAAATTAGATTAGAAAGTAGATTTACATAAAATTAAGGTTCGAGGCTTGGTTTGATTAGGATTAGGTCATCAGACTCATCCAACAATCCCAAGACAAAAAGAGTCTACTCACTCATGTTCATTGTAGAAATAGAAGAGAAGAAGAAGAACATAAATAAAATAACAAGAAAATAAAAGATGAACTTTTATTAAAGAAAACAATTGTCACTATTGAATTCCAAGAACAAAAGATGATTATACAAGCTAGATGGCTGCCTATTTATAGTCTAACATTGACTTGAGCCCCAAGAATTAAATCACTAAAGTGTTGCAAAAGAAACCATGGGCTCTAGGTCAGAAATACTAAAATAGGCAGCTTGTCGAAGAAGCAAAAGCAGCAAAAGGACAATAAGGGGCGCACCTATGCTCATATTTTGGTGAAGGATCTTCAAACTTTGTGCACAAGATATTTTTGTATAAGATCTTCATATTTTTGGCATGAATCAACTCCAAATCTCCTTTCTTTTGCTCCAAGACTCAATCTTTTAAATATTTGTTCTTGAAATAAAATAACTTGCAATTGAAGTAAAATACCTCTAAAAAGGAAATAAAAACATATTAAATCGAAATAAAATAAACTGACATGTTATATTAAAACCACTAATTATTGACTCATCAGGAGTCTAGAGTACTCGCAGCAGTTTTCCCCTCGTCCATAGCGGACTGTTCTAATAGGGAAACCGAGTTCTGGAGTTTATTTGCCTGCAGGAAGCATTATCGGGTAGCCTCGATGTCGCCGTGCAGGGTTGTTATTGTGCCGTTGTTTGCATGATATTTTAGTTCCAAGTGGGCAGTTGAGCATGCGGCCCCAAGCTACGCCAGTCCAGTCCTCCCTATGATGCAGTTGTAGAGGGAGGTGCAGTCGATCACCAAGAATGGGATCTTTATTGTCTTCATCCCTTTCCCTTCCCTGAAGGTTACGAGTAGTTCCACGTAACCCCACGGTTTGGTGGAAGATTCGTTGAAGCCGTAGAGTTTGGTTCCAACGTAAGGAGCGAATTTGTTCTCCATCAGGTTGAGAGTCTTGAACAGCCCGGTGTACATGATGTTCCAAGAAGCCCATGTGTCTATTAGGACTCTCCTGATATCAAAGTTGGCCATCCCGTCTTGAACAAGCAAAGGGATGGCTCAGTTAGGTGTTCCTTCGGGTAGTTTGTGGTCGTAGAAGGCCAACAGAGGTCGCCCCCGGGTTTTTGTCCGGGTTGGACCAGATGGTTGACGCTTAGCAGCTCTTCAAACTTCCTCTTCATGCTTCCAACAGAGAGCGTAGAGGTACCTCCGATGATGACGTTGGCAGCGGGGAAGTGTTCCCATGAGCACGTATATGGAGTTATATCCATGTGCTCTAGGAATGTATTGAGTTGCACGACTGCCATGACGACAGCCGCGTTCTTTTCTTTTCCATCGGTTATGAGCTCGATGGCTTGTCTTTTCGGCTCTGAGTTCTTGGTGAACTGTTTGAGCCCTCCTCGTTGTATGAGCATTTCTATTGCATCTTTCAGGTGGATGCAATCGTCGGTGGTGTGATCGTGGCATTTGTGGAATCTGCAATATTTTGTTTTGTCGACCCCTTTCTTCTCTTGTGAAGGAGCTTTGGGGGCTTGACCCCAGCGTCCTTCAGCTCTGCAACGGAGATTTCAGCAAGAACTTTCTCCCTTGACATTGATAAGGGAGTTTATTCTGTGAAGCGACCGCCTGGTCCTTTCCCTTCACGGGGGGTTTTGCCTTCCTTCTTCTTCTTCTCGTGGAAGGGCTTTCTGGAGGATTCAGCAGCAGGTTCCTCCTTCATGGCCTTGTTGAGGCTATCAGCATAGACCTCTTCCTCATAGCGAATGTAGGTCTTAACAATCGCGAGGAGTTAATTATAGGTTTCTGGGTGGTCAAGCTGAACGGCCTTCTTGACGTATGTGCCTTCGCACAGACCTTTGATGATTAGGTATTGTTTCATGTTCTCATCAACACCTCGCACCTGAACCGCTTCTTTGTTGAACCTCTCGATGTAGTCTGGAAGAGGTTCGCTTCTTCCTTGGACAATGGTTTCAAGGGACGCCATAGTCTTGGGTTGGGTCCTTGAAGCCGTAAAATGAGTGGTGAACTCGTGAAGGAGGTCATCCCATGTGTCTATTGAGTTTCTCCTTAAGTTCTTAAACCAGGTCATAGCTCCTCGTCGGAGTGTGGTGACGAAGAGCTTGCACTTGACTGCTCCTCGTACTACTTGGTATATGAAGACAGCCTCTATGTTCTCGATGTGCTCGTCGGGGTCTGTAGTCCCGTCGTAAGAGTTCATCTGAGGTGGTTTTTCCAATCCGCGAAGGATTGGAGTATCTCGGATGCGCCAAGTGAAGGGACCGTATGTGTAACGTCTACCTCGGGCATCGCGTTCGTCGTCAGAACTTGACGAAGAGGAGGAGGACCAAGAGCACCTGCTTCGCCTTGGTGGGGATCTTTGTGGAGGAGATCGCCTAGGTGGAGAGCGTCTTGGGGACCTTATCCTTGGTGACCGCCACCGCGGCTAGGAGATCTCACGCTGACGGAGCGTCTGGGAGACCTAGATCTAGAACGGAAGGGACTCCTTCCCCTTCTGTTACGGGGTGGGGAAGAAGTATCACAGATGTGGATCAATTGCCTTTTTGATTGCTTAAGTTCAGCTATTCGCTTACTTTGCTCCTCAGCCAACGTTATTTGGCGTTCAATCGTATGGAGCAGGAGATTGATCTGTGAATCTGTGGTGCTGTCGACCATCTCTTCAGGTCGCGGGGGACCGAAGATTGGTCGTTCCTGCAGCGGGATCTCGCCGTCAACACTTGTTGGAGTCGTTCCTCTTCGAGGGCTCTGCACAGGAGATGTAGAAGCAGTTCGTCCGTCCTGGTTTGGACGTTGGACGATGCTTTGGAGACGTGGTGCACCGTTGACAGCCATAGTTTATATGTGAAAGCTTTGGTTTTTTGTATGTAAAAAACGGGGAGAGCTTGTAATTCCCACAGACGGCGCGACTTATCGTACTTGCTAGAAGGTGGTTGTCGGCGCTGTATTGAATGCGGTGGTTCCCGGTGGTTGTTTGTACTTCTGGTGAGCGTTGGACCAGATGGGGGGG
>Ga0228710_1006959_pt1 | contig 16905 bp, 10 predicted proteins | sample MedpolnodulmetaG_FD_177995 | JGI IMG/M metagenome (GOLD analysis project Ga0228710, IMG submission 177995) | Root nodule microbial communities from Medicago polymorpha collected in Santa Monica, California, United States - pink nodules | ecosystem: Host-associated > Plants > Roots > Nodule... | reverse complement strand
TTTATAAATATTATTTGTCTTTACTCCATGTATCAATGCAATGCATTCTGACAAATTACTTTCCAATGGTTTGTTTGATTTGTCTTGATTTGATTCATTAATTGATGAGTCTTCATTATCCTTTACAGTGTGAAGAGTGTCACTTTACAAGCGCCTCAGCTTGAATTAGTTTCAATAAGCTATGATCCCTTCTATCGCAAATCGCATGCTGAAATTAAGTTATATGCTTCGGCCCTTGCAAAATTCCGTTATGCTGGTTATATGGCAGAGGCACTTTTGTTAGATGCACATAGTGTAGCATCTGCTGATATTACTCTATATAATATTAAGAAGAGTGTGCAAGAAATTGAGAATTTTGTTTATAAACTTCTCAGTATTAATCCAGAAAGTCTAAAGTTGCAGATGTTTGGTAGCACTTTGCAGGTATCTTTTATATTTTTCTTGCGTCACCCTTTATTTTCAATAAATATCATGACAAGTTTTTTTACAAGTGTTAAGTTTTGGTTTGTAATTTTTATCTCAACATAATGAGTGAGCAAAATATGGTTATGTGATAGGTAAAGGTCTACGTCGTTCGAAACATTTTCACACATAATATGGTTATGAACATGTATTTGATCCTTTTATTGTTGAGATCTATGTAATTTTTCATTAAATTTACTTTATCTTATGGACATGGTTTCTGTATATTGTCCTAACACCAATTGTTCGACTTTTGTAGTCTGTCATGTTTGCAGGAATAAATGATTCTCTTGAAGATATTCCTCCATTTGTAATGTTGAGACATTTGGAACTAAACTCTGTTGGCTGCAAAAATTTGTTAGCCATACTCTTAAAGTCACCCTGTTTGGAGACTCTAATTTTACAGGTTTGTCTGAGACAATTTCTAAATTTCAAAAAATATGTTGATATATGAGTATTTTTGTTTTAAAAAAATCTACTTTGGTAAGAAAAAGTATGCGTTTAATTTTGTGATTTTAAAATAAAAACAGGAAATTACAACATAATGATATTGTCTTAAGGTGTATCTTTAAACATTTTAGTGATTAACCTTAATAATTTGATCATTTTCATTAAGTCTTATTTGGACATTGCAAAACAATAAAAAAGTTTTATATATCTAAAATGCAGGAAATATGTATTGATGGAATGGAGCTGAGTTCTGCAATTGTGTCATTGTTTGCTATCTACTCTTAAAGTGCTCAAGTTTGAAATTTTTTGTCACTACAAGCATCTCTTATTTATGGCCAAATTTTTTATAGAAAATGATCAGGTTTTGGAGAGGATTAGTTTTCGGCTTGGCTATCTAAAGATAGATAAAGAGAAGATACTTTCAATTAAGAAAAGTTCTAGTTCCTTGAGGAGTGCCTTGAACACTCTCTCTCTAACATGAGTTTTACTTAATAGGAGAATGAATATTAAAGAGGGTGCTAGAAAGAGAGTGTTCATAACATTTATCTTTTTACTTTTTTTTCGTTAAGATTGTGAAAAAGAGGAATCCCATGTATTTTTATTTTTTTAGTAATTGCTACATGCAGTTTTTTTTTTCGTTCAAAGGATGCTACATGCAATTTTATTAATTTAGTGTATGCATATATTCCAATTATTTCATACTCTAGACAATTTTTAGTGAATCATATATCAAACTGGGTGGATTCTAGGGTGAGGGATTTAATGAATGGATCCGATTTGTTAAAAATAATATTGAGAACATTTACATTTGTTCACACACAATGTTGTCCCATCTCTTCCCCTCTCCTTCCTCTTGTTAGGCTTCCATCAACCTCCACCCTTCATTTTTCTCATATCGGTCAACCTCTCGCCGTCACCGGAGTGTGGTTCTTGCTCCCTATTCCACTGATTCTTCTATCTCTCTTTGTTCAAATTAATTATTCTCTTAATAGCTTAAATAAGTATTGGCATAAGATAAAAAATAAAGTCGAAGACTTAATTAATTAGTCGATGATGCATAGCAGTGGCATGGAATTAAATGTGGCAATATGTATATCTTAACCCTTCCAATAACACCAAACTACCTAATTGGATTCATCCTTTTCTGAACCAAGCAATATTCAACACGAAATTAGAAGGCAATATACTACAGTTTCATGAATCGGTGGAGTAGGAGGAAAAATTATGCTCAAGTTACGGTGAGAGGTTATCTGATTTGATAAAAATGAAGGGTAGGGTGATGGAAGATTACTCTGATAGGAGAAGGAGAACATAAGACGTGGGACAAAATTGTGTGTAAACAAATGTAAATGTTCTCAATATTATTTTTAGCAAATCAGATCCATTCATTAAATCCAACGGTAATTGCTTTGTGGTCCACCGGTGAGGGACTTAATTGATCCCTCACATCCACCATTTGATCCCTCACCCTAGAATCCACCATCAAACTAAGTTTTAACTCTTGAATCTTGAGAAGTTATTTGGTGTTCACGTTCCGTGACATGTTTGTACTTTTCCCTTACTATTAAATAGCAAACCTCTTAACGTGTACTTGATAATTGTTATAGGTATCAAGATGCGTGGTTTATGTATTTTGGATGGATCTACTTTTTTTTTTAAGAAGTTGGATGGTTCTATCGTAGTTGGTCATGCATTTATAGCTAGCCAAGATTCTCATGTTAACCAAACTGTGTCATTGATGGTTAGGGCATGTTACGTCCAAGGGGTTTAGTTGAACTAGTTAAACAAGATTTGTTAGGAATAGATAAATTAGAGAAACTATAATTTTGTGATAATTCAATATTTGGTCAAATAACGTAAAGTTATGTTTGTGGGTGACATGCATCATTCTATTAGACCTTTTGAATATGTTTCACTCAAATTTTTGGGGTTCGGCAAGAGTGACAACTCATGATGGTAGTTCCTATTTGTTTTTTTTTTAGTATGCATCATTCTTTTTTTAGAAGAGCCATTTCAATTTCTAGAAAATACTTGATTTTTTACATGGTCGTAATCTCATTTCTTGGCAAGTGTTGGCCCAACCGTCATATTGCTCCTCTTTATCATCACCTATCACTATAATATTGTCCACATACACCAATAACGCTATTACTCCCCATGACTTGGAGTGTCTGACGTATAAAGTATGGTCTCATTGGCTTTCCAGAAGTGGATATACCTCTGGAAATTTATCACGAAACTAGATTTTGACGACATGAACCATTTTTCTTCAAATAAGATAAGAAAACAACACTTTGTAGACTTTGTCGATACGGAACTGCTTCATCTGAATAGTGCACACATCCTAAATTTTTCTCTTTCAATGTTAGAGAAGTATAATTCTTCTTATATTAACAAGTGGATGTCCGTGGTTATAAATTTGAGAGTCAGAAATCTTTGTATCTATTTGAAGGAACAATGCTTAGTTTCGTTTGATGCCCTTTTTAAATGTCAATCCTTAGAGGAATCGGTGTAGAACGGGTGTGCCTTCGCACTTCCAAGCTTTGTTTGTCTTTCATCCCTTACAATTCTGAAGTTGTCTAGAATCACAATTTTTTGTGACTCTTCTAATGAGTCCAAAACATTGGCACTTAATTTCCCATCTCTTAGATTGCACTTTTCTGAATGTGAAGAGTGTCACTTTACAAGTGCCTCTGCTTGAAGTTGTTTCAATAAGCTATTCTCCCTTCTATCACACGTTGCTTGCTGAAATTAAGTTTTATGCTTTGCGCCTTGAAATTTTTTGTTATTCTGGTTATATGTCAGATACAATTTTGTTAGAGGCACATAGTGTAGCATTTGCTGATATTGCTCTATATGATGATTACAAGAAGAGTCTGCAAGAAATTGGGATTTTTGTTTGTAAACTTCTCAGTATTAATCCAGAAAGTCATGCTGTTGGTTCATATTTTACAGATAAATTTTATCAAGAGAATTATGTAATTGCTACATGCAGGTTTATTAATCTATTTTTGCATATATTCCAATTATTTTATACTCTTGACAGATTTTAGTGAATCATATATCAAACTAAGTCTTAATCTTATATATCAAATGAGTCTTAATTCCTGAATTTTGAGAAGTTACAGGGTACTCCATGTTCCGTGACTTGTGTGAAGGAGAGTAGGGAAAGAAGTGGCATAAAATATTTAAAATTTAGTTCTTTAGTTAATTTTCGATAGAGTGGACAAAATTCTTTCTCAGCCGAAAGCAAGCAAATTTGAATGAAGATGAATGCTAGCAACACATTTTTAACATATTTTTCAACACCTTCTCTTTTATTTGTTAAAAGTTATCAGTCTCATATAAGTTTTGTTGGACATGTGTGATTCTATCCAATAAAAAAAAAGTGTGCTCAATAGAGTGTTGTTAGCACTATATCCAAGACTTTTTCACATTTCAATAGGTATGCTGTCTTACCAAATTGTCTTGAAATTACTCATCATTTTCAACTCATGTTTCTTGAATACAGTGATAGTAGTTATAATTTTAATCCTCCTCTCTAATGTGTAGTTTGTTAGAGTTTGGTAAGATCTCATATAATCAATGAAAATACTTCCTTTTTATATCTTTTTTCTGAACCAAAATTTTATCTTCTTAATCTTTGCTACACTCCATTTGATCAAATTCTCTTGTCTTCTCTCCCTTAGCAAGCATGTATATAGAATTTTCTCCTCTTTGGTGTCTAAGGATTGATATAACATGTAAAAAGCTTGAGTTCTTTCTTAGCCCACGACCTTCTTGTTATGTTTCTTAATTCTCTTTTCATTCCCCCAAATTTCGCTATATTTACACCTAGATCAATCTTTAAAACATTCCATTTTAATTATAACTTTACTCTGAACACTTCTGTTCCACCACCAAGATTCTTTACCCCTAGGTCCAAAACTCCTTGATTCTTCCGATGTTTCTTTTGCTAATTTTTTAATCTCATGTGGCATCTTGTCCCACATATGATTTGGGCTTCCTTGTGGCTGCTTGAAACCTCCCCGTAAGATTTTGTGTTGGAAAATACTTTATTTTCCATCCCTCAAATGACACCACTTGTTCCATGGAGCCCCATTGTAGCTTCTTATCTTTGCTCTCCTCTTAACCCTTACATCCCATAACCAATATTATATGTTGGATAGTCAAGTTTACTCTACGTCCGACTTTACAGTCTAAGCAAATCTTCATGTCTGAATATCTAATAAGAAAGAAACCTATTTGAGAATATGTCATCCCCACTCTTATATGTAATATGATGTTCCTCTCTTTTATCAAAGCACATACCAGCTATAGCAAGATGAAAAGCCGATGAAAAGTTCATGATGGATTTAACCTCTGTACTTACCTCCGAAGGTCATATGCAAGCCCTAAAAACCTCTTGATAGGTCCCCTATATGCCCATTTAGACCCCCTTCTAAAAAAATATTTTCTTTCAAATGGTACATTGCTTGTGTAACAAAGCTTAAATCATGAATTGTCAAATTCTTTCGCTCTTCATCAACCTACTAGTTTCTTGAAGGCACATAAAATTGATCCTTTTCTAGGCATTTTAGTTACATTAATTTAGTTCTTTACTAAAAATAATATCCAAATTTGTTGTATGAAATCTAAATTAGTCTTTGAATTATTGCAACAGAAAGACTAGTTTATCCTAGGTATATATATCTAATATCCTACTCCTCGGTATCAATTTTGTTGGAAGCTTAGTATTGCATCATCCATAATTAAATCCACCTGTAAGTTTTTTCTCTCTCTCATGGAACCACTAATTTTATAGATTATTTTGATTTTGTTGGTCTGGAAATGATTATGAGTCAATTTGTTTCATAATAGTTTAAGTGAATTGGGCACGTTAATAGGTTTCTTTATTTGGTTATGCAAATTGATCGGGAATATTTTTGCATTACTTTTTGTTCCTAATTGTTGAGAGAAGACTCATGTTTATCTATGTTGTTAATCTCGGAAGGCATAGCAGTAAATACCTCCTCAGCTCTGCGATCCGCGATCGTCGGCTAAAGGGGCGCGATTGACAAGATATGTTTATTCTATGTGTTGTGTGACACTAGTTTGTTTTGTCACACCACCCCACCTTTGTAAGGGTATTTTGATTTGAAATTGGCAGTATGACATTGAAAAATAATGATCTCTCATATCAGTGTAAAACTGTTTTACACCGACAATGTATGCCCGGTTGCCCATTAAACTCTTTTTACTGTAAATTGGTTCGTGCGTTTCTACAGGTGAGTGACTCACGGGTTCAATGAGTTACTCATTGGTTTGACTAATGACGATATATTGATTGAGTCGATGATCAATTGGGTTTGATGACATTGATTTGATTTCAGCTTCTGCCTCCTTTCGCTACCACCTGAAAGTTACCTACAAGTTCCGCGCCATCACTCGTCATCAGTTGGTAGCTGTAGTCTTCCATTACAAACATGAGTATGAGTATTATTGATCAAAGGGAATTCTCGTTCGCAACAATAGTATTCTTATGAGCATGCAAGCATGTCTTTGATCCTTTTATAGTTGCAAACTGTGTAATTTTCATTAAATTTACTTTACCTTATGGATATGATATTTGATGATATACTGTCCAAACGTAGAATTGTACAATTTTTGTAGTTTGTCATTGCAGGAATGAAAAATTCTTTTGCGGATATTCGTCCATTTAAAATGTTGAGACATTTGGAACTAAGCTTTGTTGGCTGCGAATATTTGCTAAGCATACTCCTAAAGTCACCCTGTCTGGAGACTCTAGTTTTAAAGGTTTGTCTTTGTTTGTTTTTCATTTTCATTTTTGGTTATAAAAGTATCATTTCACTGTCATTTTTTTCTTCAAACATTGGTTGAGTGTAATTGTGTTATTTTGTTTTCTCTAAAAATTATTGAAACAAAAGATAAGTTGAAATTTTTTATTAGTTGAAAAAGTATTACAGAAAAAGAAAAGCATGAAATTACAACATAAAATTACAAAAGATATGCCAAACAATAAGAAACTATTCTTTTTCTGATCTCCAGGTGATATATTATGATGGAATGCTTCTGAATTCTGCAATTGTGCCTCATTGTAGAGAAGGGGCATAGATTATTTAAAACTTAAGATCTTCGGTAACTTGTTTTGAAAGAGTGGACAAAATGCTTATATATTAAACAAAATGAATTAATACTTATCTTTTATTATTTATTCAGTCAAACAAATTTATTCTATTTACACTACAAGAAAACTTGCATTTAGCTGGGGATCAAACATAGGGGCAAGCACTCCTGGCAAAAAAACCAGGGGTAGAGCCAGGAAATGCTCCTGGAAAATTGCAAAAGCAAATGGCGGCAATGATTTCCACCTAAAATGTCAATTTCCCTGGCTTTGGGCTGTCGCTGAAATTGGAATAGAGGTTAATGACAGTGCCGAACCCCACTGATAGGCAACCAGATAGCCAAAAACTCCAGAAGCAAAACGCATGACATATACTGCCCCAACCTTAATTGGTTGGCTTCATATAATTGATTTATCCTTCTCTTGGCAACTTAAGCAAAGGAAGGTCCATTATTTTCTTATTATGCAAATACTCGATCATATTAGAATTTCTAAAAGTCACTGGAAAGAGTTGGAATTTGTGATTACTTGTATTGATTGTTGGATTGGTTATGACATATGATAATAGTTGTTACAAGGATAATATAACATAATAATAATAATAATAATAATAAAAGTTGTTACAATATAGCCTATAACCTAGTAATAAAAGTTGTTTCAAGAATAATATAACTTAATAATAATAAATGTTGTTATAAGGGTAATATTGAGATATTAAATTAATCTAAGGATGATTTTGACAGTGCAATAAAATTTGTTTCCCTCCTCTCCTCTCCTCTCCCCTCCACTCCCCTTCTAAAAATTGAACCAAACACTTCATATTAAAAATCTCTCCTCCCCTCCCCTCCAAAACTCTCGAACCAAACGGACCCTTAAGTTGCGACCTAAACATCCGAGTGAGTGAAGATTAGTTCCATAGTTGATTAAACAACTGAAGTTTGTGGAAACCCATAACATTTACTAAGGGTGTGTTTGGATGGAGGGTTTAGGAGGGGAAGGGAGGGGTGAGTTTATTTTTTATTTTTAAATTACAGACATTATGAAATGTTTTTTTAAAAGTTGACATATTAACATTATAAACGATCATATAATACTTCAATCATACTAAATTTATTTTAGAAAAACATGTTATATAGTTCGGAATTAAAAAAAGAAAAGTAAACACTCCTCTCCGATCCCCTCCTAAACCCTCAATCCAAACACAACCTAGAAGACTTATGAGTTTGTTGGTCTAGGATGGAAGAAAAGAGCTTGGAAAAGCTACCTAGAAAGGAAAGACCTCCATTTGTCCTTAAGTCATCATAAAGTGCATATTTTATATTACGGTGGATATGTGATAATTACAGTTTGTGTGTATATTTTATACTACGGTGGATATGTGAGAATCACAATTTGCGATACCAAACACACAGTCGATCGATCCTATCTTCGAGTATCAAATGCATTAGAAATGGTCGGGTCAAGATAGACACTTAGATAAGCCTTCAAGTGACTGTTCTATGAATCATATAATAATACATTCAGTTATATTGATAACAAAAATAGCTAAAACTTTTAAAGTTTATAAAAGAAATTTATAATATTTATAAACTTATAAATGAAATTTTAAAGATTTTGATGATGTGCTTGATAAAATTATCAATAAATAAACATAGATAGTGTTGTATAAATAATGAGGTTATGGCTTTTGAATCACACGCATTTTGTAGTTGTCTTTGTTAGACATCCAACTATCACAAAGTGACTGAGAAAAAAATTAGGTTCATGGCAGCTTGTGTCTTTAAGGAGCTAAAAATAAAATATATGTTAGCAATTTTACATTGTGCATTATTTACGTAGTTTACTTTGATCATATTTTTTAACTAATATAAATACAAATGTTAGTATGTAAGATGTTTGATTTGTCTCGGAGAATATTTTTAAAATATCAAAATTTTATAATTTTTTATTAAATAATTAAATATATTAATGATCAAAGTTGTGTATTTGCATATATGCAGTGGTTGGCTACGACATATATTTTAGAATGGAGGGAGTAAGTTTTATATTGAAAATATAACTTTTGAAATTTTTATGACAATGAATACACAATTTTTTTTAAAAAAAAAACTTCTATATTTGCCCAAAAACACAATTTAACATTTCTCAAAAAATTAAACAAAATTATGTTATTAATTTATCAGCATGAATTCATATACTTTTTCGCATACTAGCATATTTATTATTCTTGTGTTTATTATCATGATTGATTTTGCGTTTTAATTAATTTGGTTCTAGCAAAGTACTCCTTGTTATAGATTAAATTTCAATTTATTCAAAAGCACCAACTGAAAGTCAATAAAGCACAATCCTTTTCTATATTATTTTTGAAGAAGAAGAAGTGTATAGATTGAAGTTTGGAGATGTTAAATAAAAAAAATTGATATCTTGAAAGTTTTTGCAGAATGACTTGGTGGCAGAGAAGTGTAATACCGTCAACATGTCTGTTTGCGTCTTATTCATAACTCTTCTCAAACTTGGGGAAATTAAAAGAGTAGTGATATTTGTACAACTTCTATGATAACTTTGGTTTTCTCTCATTTGATTGGTCAAAAATAATAGAGAGAGAAAAAGGAAGAGAGAGAATAAGAAAATAATGTGAGTATGAAAGAGAAAGTTGTTAAAAAATAGTTGTACAAATATCATTTCCCAATTAAAAAACAATAACAAAAGGCAAAATTAAAGTTGGCAACTATATTCCTTTCTTGTACTCCAAGCCAGCATTTTCTCTCTTCATCCCATATGTTTCCTTGTGTATATTTGGTTTTGAGATTGAGTTTGCATGAATTGATTTTGTAAAATTGATTATAACTAAAACTAATTGAAGGTAAAATACTAATGTAACCTTAGAAAAATTGCTTACACATAATTTTCTGAGGGTAAATTAGTTCCTTCTATGTCTCATTCATAGCTTAATCAAGGAAGAAAAAAGGGCAGAAAAGAAGAACTAGCTAGGTATTGAAAATGTTTGATAGCATAGTTGAAAATTTGTTGGTTTGTAAATTAGCTATGCAAATGCAAAGTCATACACAACTCATATATAGTAGTTGATCCGTGCCACAAGTCACGTGTTTCATTCAATTTTATAATGATGAAACCAAGTGACTCCCTTTGTTTTTTTTTTCAATCAACTTCAATGAATCTTAACCATATTTAGACTTAGTTCTTTCTTCATATTAAAATTAAATCGCATTTTATTCTTCTATGCCATTTCGGCCTCTTATCCTCTTAAAAATATTTTCAAAAAACAATCGCATCACATTTTATTCTTCTATGTTATTTCGGCCTCTTATCCTCTCAAAATGTTTTTTAAAACTTTAAAATCAATTCAACCAATCAATCGAAATTTTTACCTGAACTACATGATTTTGATCTCACTCGGGTATGTAGGCAAAAGACTTTGTCTTTCCAAATCAACAAATAACAAAAACATTTTTCTTTCTTTTCACTCATCACTTTAGTCGATTCTACACTTAGGCATTTATTTACAAGTAATCAATTTAGCACAAGATAAATAAAAGCAAGAGGTTCCTATGGAATACCATAGACGTTTAGGGTGCTAATACCTTCTCTTTGCGTAACCAACCTCTAAACATTTGATCTCTTAAAATAGGGTTGTTTCGAACTTTTCCCCTTTTCCTTGGAAAAATAAAAGATCGGTGGTTGACTTAAAATTTGTGAGTCAACACTAACTAATAGCTTGATATCCAAAAATCACTGCGACAAGTGTGAATTTGAAATGACTGACATGGGAAGATTATCATATTTCCTTGGATTAGAATTCAAAACTAGCAAATGCAGGTATTGTAATGCATCAACAAAAGTATATTGGGGAACTGCTTGAAAGGTTTCAAATGATTGATTGCAACACTGCAACTAATCCATCTGAAACAAATGCTAAGTTGGATGAATGAATGCAGCAATGAAGACAGAGTAGAACCTACTGAATTCAAACAGATAATAGGATCACTGAGGTACTTATGCAATAGCAGACTAGATACATGCTTTGCAGTAAGTATCATGAGTAGATTCATGAATGATCCAAGGAAGTCTCATCTCACTGCAGCCAAAAGAATACTGAGATATGTGAAAGGAACCCTAAAGTTTGGCCTGATGTTTCCAACTTCTAACAAGGAAGGAGAGGCTAATCTAGAAGGATACTCTAATTCAGACTGGTGTGGAGATAGAATGGATAAGAGAAGCACTTCTGGCTACCTATTCAAGTTCAATGATGCAACAATCTCATGGTGCACTAAGAAACAACCAGGTACTGCTTTATCATCATGTGAGGCTGAGTACATTGCATGCACATTTGCAGCTTGTCAAGCAATTTGACTTGACAATGTGATGAAGGAACTCAACTGTGAAGTAAAGAAACCACTGAAACTGAAGATTGACACCATATCTGCTATAAATTTGGCCAAGAATCCAATAGCACATGGTAGGAGCAAATACATTGAAACTAGGTTTCACTTCATAAGAGAACAAGTGACAAAAGGAATGATTGATGTGGTGTATTGTCCTACTGAAGCTCAGTTAAAAGATGGCTTCACAAAGGCATTGAAGATTGACAGATTCTCTTACTTGAGGGACATGTTAGGTCTTATAGAATGCTAGGATTATGGATTAAGAGGGGTGTATTAGTTTGTATTTTAATCCATATTCATGTTTAGCAAGTGATTAAGAGTTTAGTTTGTTTTTGGATAAGTATGTTAGGTTGTTATTGCAAGAGACTTGCTCTATAAGTCATTGTGTATATATACTTGTCTGTAACTCACTTTCAAAACAAATGAGAATAACAACTTTCCAATATTACCTCTCTCTCCTTCATCATGCCATAACCAACTCTAACCACCATAACTATCTTCTTCTCCTTCTTAGAAACCCTAATTTCAGATTGCTTGTGTGTGAAGAAACCTTAGCTGCGCTAATAGTTAAAACCTCCTCCCTAATTTTTTTTTTTAAAAAAAATCTTATTTTGATCTAATAAGTGTACTTTTTCTCACACTAATCCCAATTTGTTAGGGGATTTTAACACAAGAAGAATCATGAATAATACCTTGTTTTCTCGCACTCGTGATTAAAGTAATCTTTGACATTACTTGACCTAACCTTCTTAATAATCACTCCAAACTGATATTTTTACCATTAAGAAGAAATGTAGTAACACATAGTTAACTATAGGCCTTTGTTTTAGTAAGGAAACACAAGTGATGTGAGTACATTCATCAATGAATGTTACCAACATCAACCACATGTTATATTTGGAATATTAGAGAGACCTCACACATCAATATAAATTAAATAAAACAGAAAATTACTCATTTTATTACCAACTGAAAAAGAGACATTTGGGTTTCACAAGTTTACACTTCGCACAGCAATGACTTTCAACATCCAAATATTTTTTAAAAAGAAATGAAATATACTCCAAAATTATAGAAAAATTGAAAACTCTATACCATGATATAAATACAACTCAAAAATTGTCTACCGATTAATAAGGTGGGACCTTTTTTTAGACAAAACTACTCTTAACAACTAAAAAATTTTCATATTTAAATTTAAAGCTAAATATACGTCAAAATTATAAAAATAAAACTATCTACCATTTAGTTGAACATTTATTTATAAGTTTGCACTTAAAAATCTAATAATTTTTTTTGGTCAAGTAGCCTAATGGCTAGAGCTCAGACATCTTAAATGTGAAGAAGTAGGGTGTCCGGGGTTCGAACTTGGCCCCTGCAACTAATATGCAACATCCCTACAAACTGAGTTAAGCTCACGGGAATAAAAATCTAATCTATTTGTTGACATAAGTGATTTCATATAAGTTAAATTAAATAAGAGCAAATATATTAAAATAAAATATGCTAAAATACACTCATTTAAAAAATAAATGATAAAATACATGTACAACAAAATACAATATAATTGTAAATAGACGAGCACAATTTTGATAAAAGTAACAAATAATTAGGAATAAATATTATTTTTTTCAAAAGCTTAATTTTTATAAAGAAAGGGTGAGCGAAAATTAATGTTAAAGATTTGTATTTATTTTTTAAACATTAAGATTTGGACTTTAAGGGCCCGTTTGTTACGGATTAAAATAAAAGTGATTTTGACATAAAATATTTTAGAGATTATAATTGAGAGATTTTATGAAAAATCAGAATCTATTTTGCGTTAGTTTATCATAATAAAAATTATTTTTTAAAAACAAATGATCTAGTTTGTTTCGATACAACTATATAAAAGAGATTTTTTGTTACAAAATTAGTTCAATCTTTTTTGAGAAGTTGCTCTTAACAGCTTCTCATTTTGTTTTTAGATTCTGATTTTTATTTTTATTGAAGAAAGATCCTGATTTTTTTTAGAAAGTTGTAACAAATGAAAAACTCTTAAAAATGGTTATTTTTTTTAAAAGTTATTCTAAATATTTTTAGAAAGATTTGTTAGCACAGTCCAACTCAGGGTTCTCATCTTTTAAGTAGGTTTTCACAGTTCATAGTTCCATCGTCGTTTTTCTCTACCTCTCTCAGCGCTCTGCATCAGAATTCAAAATTACATCAATCTGTAAGTTTAAAAACTATAGTCCTAAATCCTAATCAGTACTCACTCACATATTAGAATGAACTAATTGGGTACATTAATGGGTTTCTATTTTTGGTTAAGCAAATCGAGAAGATTTGCATTAGTTTTTGTTCCTAATTGTTGAGAAGTTTGAGGTTTATTCTATATGTTGTTTGTGATACTAGTATTGGTATTATTAGAGCTTTACAATGTATCTAATTGCTTTCGCAGAAACTTGCTGTTAAAATGGCCTCCAGTTCCGTTGATGTGATTGGTAGACGTAAGCATAAGCTTTCCAGCAAGGGTCAATCAAGACTTGATAAGCAACCTAGCTACCTGACCACATTATTGGTTGCATTCTTTCTTTTCTTCCTACCAAGAAAGCAATTCATACCAGTGTTTTATCAAAGAGGTGGATATACCTCTGGAAATTAATTACCCGACTAAATTTTGACGAGATGGACCATTTTTCGAACAAATTAAGAAAAAAAAGTTTTGTAGACTTTGTCGATAGAGTACTGCTGCTTCATCTAAATAGTGCACACATCAGAAGTTTTTCTCTTTCAATGTTAGCAAACTATAATTCTTCTTGTATTAACAAGTGGATATCCATTGGTTATAAATTTGGGAGTCAGAAATATTTGTGTCCATTTGCAGGAAGAACTTGTTTCATTTGATGCCCTTTTCAAATACCAGTCCTTAGAGGAATTGGTACTGAATGGGTGTGCCTTCGCATTTCCTAGCTTTGTTTGTCTTTCATCCCTTACAATCCTGAAGTTGTCTAGCATCAATATTTTTTGTGACTCTTCCAGTGAGTTCAAAACATTGGCACTTAATTTCCCAGCTCTTCGAAAGTATGAGACATTAGATTGCACTTTTCCAGGTGTGAAGAGTGTCACTTTACAAGTACCTCTGCTTGAATTAGTTTCAATAAGCTATGATCCCTTCTATCGCAAGTCGCATGCTGAAATTAAGTTTTATGCTTCGCGTCTAGCAAAGTTTTGTTATTCTGGTTATATGTCAGATACAATTTTATTAGAGGCACATAGTGTAGCATTTGCTGATATTGCTTTATATGATGATTACAAGAAGAGTCTGCAAGAAATTGGGATTTTTGTTACTAAACTTCTCTGTATTAATCCAGAAACTCTAAAGCTGCAGATGCTTGGTCGCACTTTGCAGGTATCTTTTATATTTTTCTTGCATCACCCTTTGTTTTCAATAAATATCATGACAAGTTTTTTTTACAAGTGTTAAGTTTTGGTTTGTAATTTTTATCTCAACATAAAGAGTGAGCAAAATATGGTTATGTGATAGGTAAAGGCCTATGTCGTTCGAAACATTTTCACACATAATATGGTTATGAACATGCGTTTGATCCTTTTATTGTTGAGATTTGTGTAATTTTTCATTAAATTTACTTTATCTTATGGACATGGTTTCTATATATTGTCCTAACACCAACAATTGTTTGAATTTTGTAGTCTGCACTTTTTGCAGGAACAAATGATTCTTTTGAAGATATTCCTCCATTTGGAAGGTTGAGTCATCTGGAACTAAACTCTGTTGGAAGGTTGAGTCATCTGGAAAATTTGTTAGCCATACTCTTAAAGTCACCCTGTCTGGAGACTCTAATTTTACAGGTTTGTCTAGAGAAACTTTCTAAATTTCAAAAAATATGTTTATATATGAGGTATTTTTGTTTCAAAAAATTTACTTTGGTAAGAAAAAGTTATGCCTATAGTTTTGTGATTTAAAATAAAAACAGGAAATTAGAACATAATAATATGGTCTTAAGCTGATATTTAAAGTTTTTAGTGATTAACCTCAATAATTTGAGCATTTCCATCAAGTCTTATTTGGACATTGCGAAAATATAAAACACTTTTATATTTCTAAAATGCACGAGCTAGATTTTGATGGAATGCTGCTGAAATCTGCAACTGTGCCTCATTGTTTGCTATCTACTCTTAAAGTGCTCAAGTTTGAAAATTTTTGTGACTCCAGGCAACTATTATTTATAGCCAATTTTTTTTATAGAAAATGGTCAGGTTTTGGAGAGGATTAGTTTTCGGCTTGGCCATTTAAAGATAGATAAAGAGAAGATACTTTCAATTAAGAAAAGTTCTAGTTCAGCGATAATAGAGTTTTTACCTTAAGGAGTGCTTTGGACACTCTTTCTAACATGAGTTTTACCCAATAAAAAAGTGAATGTTAAAAGAGAGTGCTAAAAGAAGAGTGTTCATAATATTTTTCGTTTCATTTTATCTTCGTTAAGATCGTGAAAAAGAGGAATACCATGTATTTTTTATATTTTTAGTAAGAGGAATACAATGTTGGTTTCAAAGGGATGCTACATGCAGTTTTATTAATTTAGTGTTGCATATATTCCAATTATTTCATACTCTAGGCAATTTTTAGTGAATCATATATATATCAAACTGAGTCTTAATTCTTGAATCATGAAAAGTTATTTGGTGTTCACGTTCTGTAACTTGTTTGTACTTTCCCCTTTCTGTTAAATAGCAAACCTCTTAAGGTGTACTTGATTTGCATGGTGCATTGATAATTGTTATAGGTGTCAAGATGCGTTGGTTAAGATTTTCATGTTAACCAAACTGTGTCATTGATGGTTAGGGCATGTCCAAGGGGTTTAGTTGAACTAGTTTAACAAGATTTGCCAGGAATAGATAAATTAGAGAAACTAGAATTTTGTCATAATTGAATATTTGGTCAAATAACGTAAACATGCACCATTCTACTAGACCTTTTGAGTATGTTCACTCAGATCTTTAAGGTTCGGCAAGTGTTATAAAGAGAGATGAGAGGAGTCGTCTATCTCCATTGGATCCAATTTAATTGTTAGGTTGTGATTAAAAGCTTATATTCAGTGAAACATGCGACCGCCTTTGTCAATAAGAAATATTGTTATGCGTTCCAGTCACGTCCTTCTTCTAGGGAGAGAAATAATCCCTTCGTCTTCCTTTTATTAAGACGCAGATTATTCTCAAGAACCCACACACAGACAACAATAATCATCTACTCCATAAAGACACACATCCTTCAATTATAAAATCTTCACTGTACTCTTGAAAATGAAATTTAATTTAATGAATCTTAAATCAATAGCAGCATCTTATGCCAATGTGACTAAGCAAGTGGTAGTCCGTTTTATCAAGAATAATATCATCTGCCGCTATGGTGTTCCCAATAAGATCATCACGGATAATGGTACAAATTTGAATAACAAGATG
>Ga0228710_1006958_pt1 | contig 16906 bp, 12 predicted proteins | sample MedpolnodulmetaG_FD_177995 | JGI IMG/M metagenome (GOLD analysis project Ga0228710, IMG submission 177995) | Root nodule microbial communities from Medicago polymorpha collected in Santa Monica, California, United States - pink nodules | ecosystem: Host-associated > Plants > Roots > Nodule... | reverse complement strand
AAGAAAAAGAAGAAGAAGAAGAAGAAGAAGAAGAAGAAGAAGAAGAAGAAGAAGAAGAAGAAGAAGAAGAAGAAGAAGAAGAAGAAGAAGAAGAAGAAGAAGAAGAAGAAGAAGAAGAAGAAGAAGATGGTTAGAGAGAGAGAAGAGAGATTGTTGCAAGGTTGTTATTTCATTGATTAATGAAAATAGAACAATACAATCAATTTATATACACTTAACTTGTAATGCAAGTTATTAGGCAACTAACTAATTAACTTTTCAAAAGTAAAATCAAACAAATGCAACTAATTTCACTTATGATTATGGATTAATCATCTAATAATTTGGAAGTAATATCTTTGGCACTTGTTGCGAAAAACTTCGAGTATTGAGAATTGAAGTAGGAAACGGTTATTTTAGTTTTACGCAAGAGAGATTGTTCAAACGTAATGTGAAGAATCATGGGATGAGTCGGGCACATATCATACATACTCTTAAGAGAGGTAAAGAGAATAATTAAGTTCATGATGTAAAAACTTATTAGGAAGCATATTGAGTAATAAAAGATTGAGAATTATGTACATAATGGTCTCTATTTATAGAATTCAATTACACTAACTAATTGAGTAACTAACTTCTAACTAATTCTTAATTGACTAACTAACACTAACAAACTCTAACTAAAAATTTAAAATATTGCAGCAAGAAGCAGCATTAGTTCAAAACGATTCTACTTGCTATACAGTAGAAAAAAAATGAATTTAAGCACTTCCAAAAAGGAAAGTATTAATCTGTACACAAGATCAAATGGCTTAAATGTACACTCCATGCTCTCTTTTAAGCATGAGATAGCTGATACCTAAAGCAGCCTTTATATATTATAGGCATTTAGCACAAACTTCCTTGTTATCTTGTAGAATTCTATCCATTTTCCTCTCCGGATAACTTCGGAGTTTTCCATGGCTAACTTTGTCCTTCCTGGATGTTGAGAACGAGAAAAAAAAAATACAATAACACTTAGCACCGATGATAATCAAACCTGAGACCTTGAGAGGGGCACACTTCAAAATCTCAAGTCAACACCACCAGATTAACCCAAATAGGTTTTCAGTAAAACAGTCTTTTCAAGCAACAAATGTTAAATTTGTATCTAAGCCAAGAAAATTTCTGGAGCTAGAAATTTAGAAACTTTAGTTGAGATATAGTGAAACTAACTTTAACTTACTAAATTATTACAAAGGGTTTGAGAGATGAATCTGCAACTAAATGCTAATCATTGTCACAAGTGTTACAAAATGGGATACACATACCCTCTAGAGCAGCCATTAGATCTCTGAACGGTGAAATTGATTAGCTGTTCTAGCCATCCACAGTTTAAATAGGATCTGACTCCTTTAAAACATGCAAACCACTTTAATCAGAGTCTAAAGTGAGTAATATTAATAGACAAACTAATGGTAGATTGTACATGTGCATGTATAACATATCATTATTGAAATATTAACACGCTTGATTTCTTGCTTTACACGTGAATCAAATATGTCTAAACATTTGTTCAGTTTTTGTGTCGACACACTCTTTCCTATTATCAGAAAAGAAAATATATAGAATGACTCGTAGCAGAATTGTTTATAAAATTGTTATAAGTGAAAATGGACATAATGTAGAAAGACTTGATGGCAAAAAAAAAGATCGATTTCCCTTAGAAACTATAGCAGAGAAACAAATATTAAATCATAAAAGACGTGCAACGATAAATAACTTACTGCTCTCTTTTGGCTATTCAACCTTCGGATTGATGGAGCTCGTGCCATTGGGGAAGCAGCTGCAACACGTATTCTGCAGAATAAAATTTATATAACATCAACAAATTTCATCCATATCAGAACCGTATTTTTTGAAATTTTGTACTCGGATATTCTCCATTACCTCTTATGAACGTCAACAAATTCGTCTGTTTCGTCCACAATTTCTTCCTGCATCGAAGAAGCAATTACATTCAGTTTTATACGTGAATTTAATAATAAACAATCGAGGGATACACATATCTAAGAAGACAAAAATTTACTTGTAGAAGTTCTTCCAATACATCTTCCAAAGTGATAATACCAATCACTTCACCATCTTCAACATTTTCGGAAGAAGGAGTGTTTAACTGCGAACCAGTTTGCTTATCAATGATAGGAAGATTTGAAGGTTTGTCAATGTCAACAACAACATTTTCTGTTTTTACATACATCTTTTCTAGCAATGGAGCAGTTAACTGTGAATCTCCACCAACACTTTTCTTTGCATCAAATTTCTCTTCATCAATTATTTCTGGAGTTTCTTTGCGTTTTCCTTTAGTCTTGATAACAGCAGCCATATGACTACCCTTTTGAAACTGATTCAGTATATCGTATAGAGGCATATCGGATGGAACCCTGTAAATACATACCATTACAAATATTAGGGCTATCTAGTTTGTTCGAAAGACCGCAACAAGAGAATAAATTTATTCAAACACACCGTGGAATGCTCGGGGAACATACATCACTGACAGGGGTCTCCGTTTCAGATCGTACCCTGAGAAGGTCTTTGACCTAGTTATAAAAAGATAAAACACACATGTGAGAATGAAAGAACCTAAAAGAAATGAGATAATGTAAATAAAGTCAAAATATGGAAAAATACACACAAGTAGAAGCCCTATAAGATTCTTGGGATTTTCATCATAGACAGGAATTCGGCTGTGCCCTCGATCAATAATTTGTCCCATTGCCTCCCTGTTTGAAATCGGCAGAATAAAATAAGTTTTATGCAAAATAAAATAGTTGAGAAAAATCATGAGTCTACTCTATGCATATGCTTTGCATATATCTTACAAGCAAAGGTGGATCATATACTAGTTTGTGGGAAACAACAATAAATGATTTTTCACATGCTTTAGTAATTGATATAGTTGAAAAGAATCTTCATCAACAATAATATTTAATAAAGAGGAAATAGATGAAATCTTTGTCAAAGAAATTTTTTATTTCCAAAGCTAATTCAGCCTTGCAAACCTAATCTACTGATGAAAATAATGACAAAGATAACAAGAAAGATTACCAGTCCAATTTTGAATTTACATCTAATGAAAATGTTGATTCAATAGGTGTCATAGCCTTCTCAACAGTCTGTTCAAAAACACAAAATTAATAAGCAGAAGTCATAGGAAATTTTAATAACAAGATAGAAAAATAAAGCATTAAATATGCTCTTATAGAAGCCAAGAGCCGACAACATGTGAATGTATACGAACACAAGATCACTAGAAGTGAACGGTGAGTTTTTGAATATCGTGGCGTGGCTAATTGACAAATATTTTAGTAAACCCTATTACTATTACATTTCCTCCATCACTAATGTATATCAAAACTCAACATTGGTAAGAAACTTCATATTATGCTGTGCTGAATATCATACATTGAAAAATAGTGTTTTATGGACATGAAATGGAATACTAACAAATAAGTTGATATTGAATGTGGAAGGTGAATTGCAGAACTTACCTTTTGGGTCAAATCAAGTGCTCCATTAATAATCGTCGTCTCATCAAGTGTAAGCTCGCCCCCTATCCCAGCCTAAAAATCAAGCAAGTTCAACGCTTATGATTCAAACACCGGAAAAAAAAAGATGAGTAGTTTCACCAAATTTGAAATGAAAAGAGTTGTTCTGATTTATACCTCCTTGCCATGAATGGAAACAAAAGTTTTTATCTGAGCACGCCCAAATAAAGCTTTATCATGCCCTAATAGATAATCCAGAGCCTAGAAAAAATATTCATTAGGAAAAGAAATACTTGGAAGCATCATTACTTTAAAAAAAATACATATTCTATAGATGAAAATAACCATGCAAAATACCTTTCCAACTGGACAAGAAATTGGATAACATATAATCATCAATATCCGCACAAGCCATGCAAAATATGCACTTATGGCAAGACCATTTCTACTACAAATTGCTTGAGGAATAATCTGAAATCAAAGACACAAATTGTTATCCTTATTAGTTAAAAAGAAATCATAAAATTTATTGAGATGAAAATGTTGAGAGTAAACCAGTGAGCTACAAAGAGAAAAAAAATCACATACCTCACCGATAAATAGAACACAAGTAACAGAGAAAATGATGGCAATAAATGGATTGGTGATTTTATATAGGAATATAGGAAGAGCCTGCAGATTGGAAGTTTGAAAGCAACGGGTGTCAAACAGTTTTTTCGGTTTAGGAATCGGTATAATTTGCAAACAAAAAATAAGTATGAAACAAAATAAAACTCTCTTTTATTAAAAAACTTAAGTAAACAGCATAAACACTTATCCTAAAAGCACTTATGTATAACTAGTTATTTCATATAATCTATATGTTGTTTTCATTATAACAACAACAACATAAATTGAACGACGCCATAGTGTTCTATCAAAAACTGCTTGAGCTATACAATGAGTGTCGTCCAAGAAATGACCTAATCTTCACACTATTGCGTATTCTATTCATGACATAGAGATTGGACAAAGTTTTATGTTTTCTGCCCAAGCTTAACATAACCGTCTCCTTTTACCCTAGCTTGGGACCGACAAAGGAAAACAAGCCTAAACATAGGAGGAATTTGTTTTCATTATAAGCTATTCTAAAAAAAGCACATGAACATAAACTTTCTCACTAAGAAGTGCGTATGCCAATAGATACACTCAAATAAATCAAACTAAACAAGCATAAATATATTCATGATTGAAATTAAATTACCTCCATGGCAAGAGCATTGAAGAGAAGCAGTGTAACAAGAAGCTGATGTGATTTTTCAACCAAAGGAATTATGATTGCTGCGTGCATAATAAGGTGAATTAGGTTTTCAATCATAACAACAATAACAAATAATATTACTTAAACTATGTGTTAAAGGAACAGTTACCAGCTTGGTTTTTCTCAGAAGAAGAACCACTTAGTTTGAGAATTTCTAAGTTAATGATTTTTTGAGACAAGAAACCAATGGTGAGACCGGACATGAGTCCGGAAAATAGAACAAGAAAACAGCAGAAGCCGGCGTAAGAAATCCATGTTGCCGACCCAAAAGGTATGCTTTCGCGAGTCAATATCCGACTCATTGCCAACACATTGATCAAATTCATCATCGTCATATGGTAGCTCTTCTTCTTCTTCTGCTTCAATCATTCACTGTGCTGTTCTCACTCTTCTCTATGTCTTTTTTTGGTTGTGTATGTGTATTCTCCTGTTGTGTTATTAATAGTTATCGATTACAACAAGTAGCAAACTACATGCCACAATCTTTCTTTCTTTGTTTTTTTAATCCTATATTTTCTCACTTTTTTGTTTTTTTATTTGATCTTTTGTTTTTTTTACAAAATTTGATAACGGTTTTTTAAATGCCTCTTCTCGCATGTGTTTTTTCGTTTTTTTTGATCAAGTAGCTTGAGAGTCCGAGTATGTTCTATTTACCATCAGCTCCATTTACCCCATTTAGGATTTTGGATGAATGATATGTGGTCAAAAAAAAAAGGATCCAAAGGCTGAGATTCAAAATAAAGAAAAAAAGTATTTGTTTGATTAAAAAAAGAATAATGCAATTTGTCCTCCATATTTCACCTATCGTCTTCCCTTGGTGTCTCTTCCGTCAATCACGTTCTCTCATCACCATCCATAACCTCCCTCCACTGTTTTTCTTCCCTTATTTATTTTTTATGGTTTAATACTTCTTTTTTGTTATTTTATTTGGTTGTTTTTTCCATCGTCGGTGTGTTAACATGATAACTTTCAAGATCAAAAATTTATCGCCGGAGTATTTCAAAATTGGCAAGGGTCGACGGTAGAGGAAAGGAATGAATCAAGTGTGGAAGTAGATAGCAGCAGCGGTTGAATTGGTTTGTGACGGCGGTGGTGAGAGGGAGATGAGAGGAAGAGGCCCGGGGAGATGGGAAACACTGCAATTGATGGAGGGGGAAGTGACATGCGGCGGTGGAGTGGCTATGAACGATGATGAGAGAAGAGAGTAAAGAGAAATTGTTTTTTTTATTTAGTTTCATTAAAACAAACATTTTTAATTTTAATTTTATTTTGTTTATTTTTAATTTGAACCATTGAATCATTTTTTAACAAATGTCATTCATCCAAGATCTAAAATGGGGTAAATGGAGCAGATGGTAAATGGAGCACACCTGGACTCGTAGCGTAGTGGTTAGAGTTCACACAATTTAATTGTGGAGAAGTGGAGTGTCCAAGGTTCGAATCCCGGCTCCTGCATATAATATGCAGTATCCCTACCAACTGAGTTAAACTCACATGGATTAATCTAACTTTTACTTTATTTTATTTAAAAGAAATATAATATTATATTTCCACGATGTAACTCTATCTCTGTAACCGTCTTTCTGATTTACAGTCTTTCTAGAGTTTTAGAGGAGAGGGAATACTTTTAATTTTTAGGTTCAATTTTTAGAAGGGGAGTGGAGGGGAGCAAAATCCCTTCAAGAAGCACTTTTTGCTTCCCTCAAATTGAAGTTTTGTCAGAGGGGGAGGGGAGATGAGTTCTTAATTTTTATTATCAGTCAGTTATATTTTCCTTGTAACATTTCTACTAGGATATATTATCCTTGTAACAACTTTTATTATTATATTATCTTTCTTTTTTTAAACAACTTTTCGTCGGCCTATGAAATCGTAAAAACAAACATTTTCTTATATTTAATTAAGTTTAAGGGTAAAAAAGTAAATTAATTAATTTTAAAATCTCCCCCTTCCCCTTGTGAAGCAAACACATTTTGATTAAAATTCCTCTCATCCCCTCCCTTCTCCTGAACCAAACATATGTTTAATTGAAATATCTCCCCTCCCCTCCCTCTTCCTCCCTCCATTACAATTCATCTCCTCCTCTCCGTTGAACCAAATGGACCCTAACATACTTCTTTATGCCTAATCTAAATACTTTGAATGCCATCAAGAAGGATGCACAATACGTGCGTCAGACCGAGCCTCAACACACATCATCGATTCAATGCATGACGATCCATTAATCTATTATCCTCGTAGTTCAAGACAAGGGATTTCTTGTGCGCTTCACGAGCACACCTCATCCAATTTGACCGGTCCATATAATCTCTAACGGCCTCCCTAAATATCTTGTCGGGTTTCAGATAGTTAGTTATATATATGCTCCATTGTATAAGTGTGACTCCATGCAACACAAGGTACAATCAAATTTTAACGACATTTCGCACACTTTCCCTTCCTCATTTATCTTACAGACTTGAGTCTCGGAGTGCTAATGAGTTTTTAAAATTCATTTTCCCTCACCAGAAACTCTTATCCACCATATGGAAGAACTACTTCTACCGCATCTGAGAACTACTTCCACCGCATTGTAGATCACCTCATATGAACACTTTCACCGTCAGTCATCGCTCTAGTCTACTCCAAATCCATGGTGCTTGAAGAAGGGAAATCTCTTCATCGACTCCTTTAAATTTCCCCATATTCACCACCTTAATCGCTTTCTATTGATTTTTCGATGACAAAAACTCATTCTTGGGAGAATGCCACCGCGAGACACCGTTCTGAAACACATATCATGCAAGATCATAACGACCATGTTATAACTTCTGCATTTAAAGATGACATGAACACCACTATTGTTTATCCGGTTTTTGAAGAAATCGTTGATGTCATTCCTCTTACTTCTAAATAAATCATCATCGTCTCTTCTTTTGTTTATGAAGAAACTGTCACCGTGCTTCCTCCACAATGTGATCAACTCAGCGATAAGCAGCAGTCAGAAGCGGGGCATCTACCACTGAAATCCATTGTAGAAGGATTTCTCCTTCATAGGAATCTCCAAAGGGAACAACGAAGAGAAATATCATAGAGGTGCTCATAGTAGATCCAAATAGAAGGTCAATTGACAAGCCCACAAATGCACGGTTATATAATCGCAATAAAGATGTCAATCCCACATATACATTAAATAAGAAGACTTTAACAATAACATAGAGATACCTTAGGATTGTGGGTTTCCATCATCAGATTGAATTTCCAAGCTCAAACGTGAATGTTGCTACGATGAGTTATATTATAATTATTCAATTCATTTGAAAAAGATTGATTGTTTGATCTTGTAGTTGTAATGCATATTGTCATACCCCAATTTTTTTGACTTAAGATGTCACTAACACGTGTCGTTGGACCCTACATTCATACGCAATTTAACATACTCGATCTCTGAAGTTTCGACGAGAATTTCGGCAAAGAGGTATTTTAAAATACCTCATGTTTGATTCCGAATCGGGCCCTCTTCTCTATTTGTATTTTTAGTCTTTATTTCCATCTTTTAATTAATTAATTAATTTTAACTTTAGTTTTTAATTTAATTTAGTCATTATATAATATTTTTATTTTATTAAATCACCTTTTAAAGGGATAAGAGTCCACATTAGTAATTTTTATTTTTTTTCTCTTCATTATTTATTTTGTTATCCGATAAGTTCCAAAAAAGAGTCTTGGTCAAGTGAACAGTTTGTCACGTGTCCAAATCCAAAACCGGTTTCACTGCAAACCGATTTCCAGGAACAAATCCACGTCTTGATCCCCAATCCAAGCCGGTTCACATCTGCAGCCAAGATTCCAGGCACAAGTCATCTAAGTTCAACAAACCCTAAAAACCAAGTCCTTCACTATAAAAGGAGTACCTGCACATATAAAAAAGAACAGAAAAATTGCTAAATTCAACAACAATTTTACACAGCCAAAATTCATTCAAAACATCTGAACCTCGGCTCAAATTAACGCCTGTACACACAACCAGGCCATTCATCACACCGAAATAGATCGTGCAACGCAAAACCACAACATAATCTCAAACGAACGCAACACAGTCACGATTCGAGGACGATCACGGCGGCACCCCGACACCGCATCACAAAACCGAACAACACAAGTCAACTACCGAACCGTCACCCTCGTACACCAGAGGTCCGAAACCGAACCGAAGGGATACTACTGCGAATCGGTTTGAAAGGCGAGCACAAGAATAGATCGAGACCCAAAATAAAGGTATAACACTTTCTTTCTCCTTTTGTAGATCTAGGTCAGAGTTTATTGTTCTCGTGATTTCTAGGTTTAGAAACATTCAGAGGAGAGGGAGTAGAAGAGAATAGGCGAAAAAAATTAAAGAAAAGAGCGGTTAACAGCGGCGGCGCCGCCGTCCATGACGGCCAGCCACCGCGCTACCGCCACCTTACCTCCACCGGCGAGGATGAGAGAGAACAAAGAGAAGGAGAGAGCTCATATCTGTTTTGTGATGGAAGAGAGAGAAAAACCAATGAAAAATGAAAAAACTTGTCCCACACCCTTTTTATACTACTAGGTCGACCCAGTTTAGTTGACCCTAACCCTTTAGCAAACCGACCCGACTCGGTTCTCCCTTAGGCCCAATAACGCGTCCCTTCCCTTTTCCTGTTAAGCGCAACTCACTTCTGCTTACTTTCTGCACCCCCAGGCTTACTGTCTGCTCCCCACCTGCATGCATCTTTATTTTATTTTTAGGTTATTCATCTCTTATGCATTTTATTTCCATAGTATATTATTTCGCAGCATCTCATATTTTTATCTTGGTTTCATGCATTTTAAATTACCCTTTGCATTTTATTTTTTCTTTATCATTACATTTTGTTTATTTTGTTACTTATTATCATTCATGTATCTATTTTCTGTCATTTAATTTTTACTTGCACAAATTTTAGGATGTAAATAGGTTTTTATGTAAATTATTTATTTTTCCGTCATTTATTTTCGGCAGACTTTAGAATGTATATTTAGGTTTATGTAAATTTATTATGCATATTTATTTTTCCGCAGACCTTAGCATGTATCATAGATTTTATGTAATAGTTTTAGGTGCATGTGTGCGTGTGTGCGTGTATGTTTACCTTTTATGCTTGGTAGCTTAGGTTAAAGGTCATCGTGGTGGTCCAACGCCACCATAAGGTACCTACGCTTTTATTTTTTTTATTTTTTGCTCCGATAGTTTCATTTTAGTCTTATTATTCAAAAAAACAAAAAACATGCAAAAACAAAAACACAAAAAATATTTTCATAAACAAACCTTGATTCCCAAAATCAAGTGATCCTTTCATTTTTATTCTTTCATAAATCAAACATTGCAATCTACATTAATCATATCTTAAGTCATTTTTCTTTTAACATAAAAAACACAAACAAATACTCACTTGCTGCTTTGGCTTTTCATTTTAAAACTTTTTTCAAAACTAATAAAAAACACAAAACAAATCAAACGTCAATTTCTACCCCGAACTACGAGGTTTTGATCCCTCACGGGTACGTAGGCAAAGGACACTCGTCCTTCCAAATCAATAAAAAATGTAGATAAGTAGGTCTCTGTTTTTCCTTTATCACTTTAAACTCTTTTTAAAAGCAAGCAAGTTATAGCACATTAATTAAATAAAATCAAGAGGTTCCCGTAGAGTACTACGGACATAAAGGGTGCTATCACCTTCCCTTTATGTAACTAACCCCCGAACCCTAAATCTTTTGAAAGGGGTAGTTTGAACTTTTTTCCCCTTTTCTTAAAAATTAAATGTTCAGTCGTGAAACAAATTAGTGAGTCAAACGCTAATCAAATAACATTGATCTCCAAAAAATGACGCGACACATATATTAATCATTTTAATCGGCCAAGATCAAACACCTAAACTCATAATTCATATGAACATATGATTATTTGGTCATGTTCTGCCTATATCAACTGTTACATTGATTGGCCAAGTTCCAATAATCATATGTTTCTATTCATTTTAAAAACATAACAGTGATATTTAAAAATCTAGAAAACATAGCAAAAAGGAAGACAATTTATGGAAATTCTACCTTTGTGGTTTCATTCCACAACCCCAAAATTAAGGGAGTCTACTCACAAGAATTCATGGTAGACAACAAAATAAACATAAGAAAAGGAAGTTACTTTTTAGATCAATTAGCCAAGTTCATGATCAAAAAGTCTCCGCTTTTCTTGAGAAATATTTGAAACAAAGCTCAATACAAATGTATGGAATACATGATAATAATGTTTTTTTTTTGTTTCTAACTTCTAAGTGTAATTTATGGAAAATATGTAATTTATGGACTTATAATACTCCTGAGACTTGAACCATTGCTTGTCCTCAAGCAATTAGTTTAAGTAGAAAGAATTTTCAAGACAAGAATTACATTAAGGTAAGTTCAATTACATGCATAAGGATTAGTAAGATTCAACAAAGCAAGGTAAGTTCTAAGTTAGTCTTAGGCTCTTATCGTTACATCTGTTAAAAATTATGAGCATTTTACTCAAAGACCATATCCTTCCAAAAAAATCTTGGTTATAAACTTGTTAAATGATTATTTTACTTATGAAATTATACATATATCAAAGATACTTTCAAAGTTTAGACAAGAGGCCATAATAAAGAAATGTTATTTATTTTTCAAATGAAGATATAAGACTATGCAATCCAAAATTATAGATTAATGAAAATTTTCAATTATAGGTATATGAGGATCACCCACCTTTAATAAAGTTAAACGGGAGAGGGTCATCAATCTTAGCGGGTTCAATTGTCTTTTATTACATTTTTGGTTGCCTTTTACCGCCATTTGACGTTGGGAAACAACCTTATTTTTTTCTTTTTGGGTGTTTTTAGGATTAAACCGTTTTTGGTTGCCTATCACCATTTTAAGATTATGCTCAAGGTTATTATTCATTAGGTTGCAAAGAATCATAATTCAAAGATATCAAAATTAAAATAGACAAGAAATGTATCTTTTCATCATACATAGTTTACAAGAAGATAATAATTTTATTAGACAAAATGATGGGGAATCATGAATCTAAGAGTTTATTTGGTTTTTAATCTACTACTATATTATATTATATTAAAGTTAATGACCACTAAAATTTCTTAATTAACCTCGGTTAAACTCATAATCTTCATAATTTTATGAGTTTATTACAACTAAATCATTATTAACTATAACTAAATGAGAAATTTATGCCCTAAAAATTGTTAACATTTTCTTTTGTTAATTTTTTTTTTTTGAGGAAACATTTTCTTTTGTTATATTTTTTAAATTAGAAGGAAAAAATGGATTCCACATTCTCCTTTAAAAATCTGCCAACGGCATGGGGACACCCACATCGCTCCACCTTCCCATATCGACGCCTTAATGTCTATGTGGCCCTTCTACAAATTAGGTATAGGTATATACTAGAATGCTTCCCCAAGCCCCATGCTAGGTAAAATTCCTTTTGGTTGTTGTGAAAATGGATTGAGGTAGAAGCCCTGGCAAAGATTACAACAAGCAACATCATCAAGTTCTTTGAAAGGAATATATTGGCAAGATACAAGATTCCCCAATCTGTGTTAATGGACAACAATACGCAAATCGATGATAAAAAGACAAGGAAGCTCTTGAAGCTCTTGGAAGACTACATAATAAATCAACAGTTCAACTCCTTGGGACACCCTTAAACTATCAGATTCATCTCATAGAGTCTTCCTTAAAGGACTAAAGAGAAGGTTAGAAGACTCAAAATGTAAATAGGTCGAAGAACACCAACACGTCCTTTAGGTGTGTAGATCAACGCCAAGGAAGGAAAATTGGCCCCTAATTGGGAAGGCGTCGTACAGAGTAATGACGAGTACGGTATATGAGCATACACACTTGAAATTCTCAGAGGAAAAATGGTTTAAAAGACATGGAACATAGGCAAATTTGAACGCTACTATAGCTACATCCTCTTTATAGTTTTTGTGAATATAAAAGAACTTGTTGTAAATATCTTTTTCATGAACATCAATAAAATGTGGTGTTTCCTACACAAAAGGACACACAATCATCTTTATGTGGACTACATGAAAAACTCCAACATCCGGATTGAGGCTAACTCTTGCAAGCAAACTGAGAACTTTAAACATTGACTTTTCACAAACCCTAGCTTAAAATACTTAAAATTGTTGAACGGTTTGAACTTTACCAAATCTATGTTGAATGATTCTAATAGTGATGAAGTTCTCAACACTACTGCACTGGGAATTCTGGATTATTCTATTGCAAAGACAATTCAAATCAAGTTAGCAATTGATGGATTCACCCTCAAGATTGGGGAGATAACCTATTTTCTCGTTGATTCTTCTTGTAACATATATCATTAAGCAAGAAGATGTGTTTGCCGCTATGGAAGAAGACAAGAAATCAAAGGATCTTGAAACTGAATTTGTGCTTTCTCAAGCAACCAAGAAATCAAGAGATTAAAGGATATCATGACATGTATTATTTTAGTTCCGATATGTTATGGATATGTTTACGGTGTTACCTTCATATGGCCTTTCGCCTCTTGATTCTCTGTCGGAATACAAGAACAACATATTCTATCTGCACTCAACAACAAGCTTTGGCCTCCCAACCAGACTTGCTTGCTGTCGCTTTCGATCCCAGTGAAGCACCTTCGATTTCATCGTGCGCTATTTGCAAAGTCTTTGGTAAGACTTGTTATTTTTGGATTTCAAAAAGTTGTCATCCATTGAAGATATTACTAGGTTGAGGGTTGAGTCACGAATTAGGTTGCTCTTTAAGACGTTTCATGTAATTGATTAAAATTATGCTAACCGACTATCAACTACATTGTCCCTATAATAAAACAACTTAACTACTATTGTATCAGGGTCTTATTACATCGTAGAATCCATTCTAAAATTACACTTAATTTGTAAAAGTAGATTTACCTTATATTATATGTCTTAGTTATATGTAGTTAGTAGATGACAATCAAAATATAAAAGCATGTTAATGTTATCTTATTCTAACGTTAGATAACCGCATCTTAGTGACTGTATCACCAAATAAATATGAAAATAATTTATTTTTTTTGAGGGAAAATAAATATGAAAATAATAAAAAAAAAAAAAAAAAAATTTTTTTTTAAAAAAAAAAAAAATAAAAAAAAAAAAATAAAAAAAATTTATTTTTTTTGAAGAAAAAAAAAAAAAAAAAAAAAAAAAAAAAAAAAAAAAATATTCTTGTTGCAAAAAATCATAAATTAACCGTACATATATAACCGTCGAAAACTTTTTGATTGAACAAAAATCGCCAAAATTTTTTAAGCCCGAATAAAATTTAAATGCACTATATATATAAATAGATGTAACCAACTTTGATAACCAATTCTTCATTCCTTCTCTATCTCAATCACTATTTCATTCATTCATAGTCAACACTATTGTATCAATTGCATGTTCTTCATAAATAATCAAATCAAACATGGAACAAACACAACAAGAAATTGGAATCAAAATCTACAATGCAACGCCACCACCACAAGAAGCCATGGGGGCCGTAACGCAACAGCCTTCTGATCCACCGGAAGCTGGCAAGAAGCGTCGTGCCATAATGGCGAAAGGGGTTCAAAAAACCCTTTCAAAAACTTCCTTACTCGGTAACTTCCTACCATCAGGGACACTCATCACATTCGAAATGGTCCTTCCTTCGATCTATAGGAACGGCCAATGCACTCATGTACACACCATCATGATCCATTTCTTTTTAATTATATGTGCACTCTCTTGTTTCTTCTTTCACTTTACGGACAGTTTTCACGGCGCTGATGGTAACGTTTACTACGGTTTTGTTACCCCCAAAGGGTTATCCGTTTTTAAACCCGGGCTATCTGTTTTGGTTCCTAACGACGACAAGTACAACGTAGGATTTCAAGATTTCGTTCATGCTGTTATGTCGGTTATGGTGTTTGTGGCGATTGCTTTTTCGGATTATAGGGTGAGTAATTGTTTGTTTCCTGGACATGAAAGGGAAATGGATCAAGTTATGGAGAGTTTTCCATTGATGGTTGGAATTGTTTGTAGCGGTTTGTTTCTTATTTTTCCAACTTCTAGGCGTGGAATTGGATGCATGTCTGCCTAATATTTTAGTATATGTTTGATTTAATTTGTATATTTGTTCGTACTTTTCTAGGTTGATTATATTATCCACCAACGTGTGTATCAATATAATTAACGTGTGTATCTGCCTATTTTTTTTTGGGAATGCATATGTTCTTGACAAATCTATGGAAATGTGTTACATGTACATCTCCAGTCAATCAACATTGGTACTTAGATGCTTGAAATAAGTAGTGTATATATTATCAAGTGTGCATTGATATGCATTGGTACATTATCCAGTTTCGAAAACATTAAATTTCATAACAAAAAAGTGCATTAAAGATTATGATACAATGCAAATAATATGATATCCTCTAGAGGCATTTGTTTACACCTAAAAACAAAGTTATATAAATTAATTCAGCACTTCTTGAATAAGTGATTATCATATAAGAGTTTATGTATTAACTATTTCAACAATCAAGTAGCAAATGAAGGTAAATTTTTGCAAACTACTTCATAAGCTTTTCCATGCACTCACTAGACTAAACCATTAATTCAAGATACGGCCTTTAAATCAAAGATAAGACTAAACCACAAATATACATAAAGAAACCATTAATTCATGCCTAAATTATTAGTTTCTTAAGAATTTGCATTGTGTTCAAGATAACAAAGAATCACTTAACTTAAAAGTCATACATATATAATTACTACTCATGTTCAACGTGACATCATACTAATAATAATGGAGTTTTGAAATCATAAATACCAACCCATATAGTTGACAAACATTTGGCTATGGATCTCATAATAAGCCTAAAATTACACAAACAATTACATAAAACTACAACATATAAAAATTACCAATTAATCACCTTTAAGGTATACATTAGCCACTTCTCAACATCTCCAAGTTGAAATTGAGATGAGTTCTTTCCTCTGCCAGCATAGAATGAGAGATGAAAACTTTCAATTACATTCATTGTATCCTTGTAATCAAAGCAATGGAAGTAAATGTAAAGTTCTTCATAAAATATTACAAAGTTCACTACTAGAAATCTTGCGTTTTGTCAGGGAACAATGCCAGGAGCTTCAGCTCCTGGCAAATTTGCCAGGAGTAATGCCAGGGAAACCCCTGGCAAATTGCAATTTCAAACCGGACAAAATGCCAGGAGCAAACCCCACGCAAAATCGCAGTAACCCCTGACAAATTGTAGGTGGGAAAATTTGATTCAAATTAAAGTAGGGAATCTCTGCATTCTGCAGAAGATTCTGCAAAATTCTGAAAAGCTGAAATGCCAGGGGCGTATAACCCTTGGCAAAATGCACAAACTTGTGGCAAATTGCTGACAGTTTTTTGGTAGGTCTGTGGCTACTCTAGGAGACTTTTTGACCGAGTTTTGCCAGGGGTTGCTCCTGGCAAAATGTAGATCTATAATTTTGTTTATAATTGCACTGATTCCATTCATTGAGACCATTTTTCACACATAGAGAAAATTAAAGCATTTCAACACTTACAAAAAAAAAATTCTGCTCTTTCACATCTTCATTCTTCATTAGGTATAACTCTTCTGACTTGTTATAATTTCATGTGTATATTTTTTGATTGCTTATTTACTTTTTTTTTTCACTTATTTAATTTGCAACAGTGTCCAAATTTATTGCCTCCTGCTGTTCTCTTGCCAACCTTGTTGTTGTTTGGATCAGTTCTATCATCAAGCTTCAACAAGTTAGTAGTTTTTCTACTTATTTTTTTTGTTGTAAGAAAGTAGTTTTTTTACTTATTGATATAGATGATGTTATAATTTTGGTATGTTCAATTTTGTTTTCAAATATATTTCAATTTTTCTGTAATAAAATTTTTAAAGAAAAAATTTCTAAAGAAAAGTTGTCAAAATTAGGAAAAAAAATTGTGTAATTTTTTTATGATGATGATGTTGGATATTATTTATTGGTTATCT
>Ga0228710_1006956_pt1 | contig 16910 bp, 17 predicted proteins | sample MedpolnodulmetaG_FD_177995 | JGI IMG/M metagenome (GOLD analysis project Ga0228710, IMG submission 177995) | Root nodule microbial communities from Medicago polymorpha collected in Santa Monica, California, United States - pink nodules | ecosystem: Host-associated > Plants > Roots > Nodule... | reverse complement strand
ACTGAGCTTCGCGGCGCCGGTTTTCTTTCACCTGACGCGATATTTTTATACGTGAGGGTCGCCGGGCGGTGCGTTGGAGCGCGGAATGATTTTGAGTACGGAGAAAAAATTGGTGCCGCTTACGTGCATTGAAGTCTTCTATATTTGGAAATCACCACCTCTCATGCAGATGCTGCGCGGCTGACAGTAAAGGCGTTTCTTGCCTTGATGGCTCTCACGCTCTATCATTCACGCTCACGCCATACCAAGTCTAGGGGTGGATCAAAAGGTGGATTGGAAATGGCGCGCCCGCTCAACAAACTGACTGCTGTTGCCATTAAGAACGCGCCGCCCGGAAAGCATTCGGACGGCGGGGGGCTATGGTTGCACAAGCGATTGGATGGCGGGGCGCAGTGGGTGTTGCGCGTGAACATCCATGGACGACGACGCGAAATGGGGCTTGGCTCTGCCTCCGAAGTCTCATTGAAAGAGGCGCGCGAAGCTGCTGAGCGTTGGCGAGCATCGGTGAGGGGCGGTCTGGATCCGATCAAGGAGCGCCAACGCCAACGGCGAGAGGCGGCGCGTAATCTCCATTGTCTTGAAGACATCGCGCGCGATGCTTTCGAGAGTCGAAAGGCCGAGCTGAAAGGGGACGGAATTGCTGGTCGATGGTTCAGTCCACTCGAACTTCACGTCCTTCCTAAGCTCGGAAAAGTGCCTGTTGTCGACTTAGACCAAACTGACATCCGCGACGTGCTCGGACCTATCTGGCATAGCAAAGCGGAGACTGCACGAAAGGCTCTCAATCGATTGGCCATATGCTTGAGGCACGCTGCGGCTTTGGGATTGAATGTTGACTTGCAGGCTACGGATAAGGCGCGAGCTCTCCTTGGCAAGCAAAGGCACAAAGCCGAAAATATTCCGGCTATGCCCTGGCGGGACGTCCCAGGTTTCTACGCCTCCCTCTCGGATGGAACCGTCACCCATCTTGCGCTGCGTCTACTCATTCTGACCGGCGTTCGGTCTGGCCCCCTGCGCTTCTTGCGCGATGAGCAGATCAACGGCGACGTTTGGACCATACCCGGTGACGTCATGAAGGGCAGGAAGGGAGCAACAGCCGATTTCCGCGTTCCTCTGTCGGATGCTGCCCTTGCGGTGGTAGAGCAGGCCCGCCGGCACGCACGGGATGGCTTCCTGTTCCCTAGTGTCAAGAAAGGCGTGATTTCCGACGCCACCATGTCGCGGCTAATGGAGCGCGCTGGCATGGAAGCGCGTCCTCATGGATTTCGATCGAGCCTGCGCGATTGGATCGCCGAGGCTACAGATACGCCACATGACATAGCAGAGACCGCGCTTGGCCATATCGTGGGCGGTGCGGTCGAACGAGCATATCGACGGACAGACTTCCTTGAGCAGCGCCGAAACCTAATGGGACGCTGGTCCCGGCATGTCACGGGGAAAAACGGGCAAGTAGTCAAGCTGCTGAAAGGGTGAAATGAGTACGCTGACGTCAATAGATTACTGGCGGCTGGCTGACAGGCTCTCGGTCGTGGATGCCGCAATCTTGATTTCCGGGAACGATCCTTCTCGATCGCATAGTGTGCACGATCCTACTTTCGGCGAGGACTACAGCTTTCTCGTGCAAACGACGACAGGACACAGAGGCTTTGAACCAACATTCAAAGCTCTCAAGAATGCCATCCTCTCGGATCGTTTGGCGGCTGCTTTGGCGTTCCCGGCGGCGGTAGCGAGTGTCGACTTTGCGCAATCATCGTTGAAGGTAGTGAAATTGGCTGCTGCTGACGTTTTTCGAATGCGCGGGCTCGGTTTGTCACAACACGATGAAGTGTTCGTTCTTCAATCGGAGCCCGACTGGAGCCGAACCACCATTGATGTCGGCGATTTGAAGGCCTGGCTGGAAAGCAAGCACGTGTTTCCGGACTTCTTCTTCCCGAAGGGTGATCCCGAGGACTTCATGAACAAGGATCACGCCCGATATTCGAGCAAGCTGGCTTGCGCTGTTGCCGCATGGAAGGCCATCACTCAGCCCGCGCCGAGTAGAACGGTGAAACAAACGATCAACGCGTGGGTCAAAGAGAACGGCGCAAAATACGACCGTGATCGAAACGCGGAGTTCTCAAATCAAGCCAGCGACGAAATCGCCACGGTTGCCAACTGGGATCCGGGCGGAGGAGCACCGCGAACTGGGGGACAGGTTACTGGAACTACCCACCAGGTTAAGCCACTGCGGTCCAACTACGAGCCGATGAAACCGGAAAGACAACGGGTTGCACTTGACGATGACAGTGAACCGCCGGGCCTGTAAGTGACTGTGAAAAAAAGGTTATTTGGAAGATTTCGATTATTTGGTTTGTTGGCTTTCTCGCCTTTCCACCAAGAAAAGTGAACATGCCCCGCTTTTAGGTTCGTGTCCTCATTGGCACGCTTCACCTCGTATCAATCAAATACGAGGCCACCCAATGGATATCATCGACCCTCTCTTGACTGCACGCGAAAGCGCTTCGGTTTTACGGATTAGTATCCCGACATTTTGGCGCCGGGTCGCGGATGGGACTGTTCCCCGACCGGTGAAACTCGGGGGACTCTCTCGTTGGCCACGCTCGGAAATCAATGCCGTCATCGAGCGCGCCAAATCCTCGCGCTCGAATGCGGCATAGGGGGAAAATCATGTCATCGCAAAAGAAAAACCCGGCTGCTCTGGCAGGCGCAAACCGGGTCTCACTCGCTAGCGTCGAAACCAGCAGATCTGACCTTACTGAACGGTGTTCCGAGAGTCTATCCGCGTCGCGTCTACCGTGGGTGTGGTTGGACCGCGAGGACCTAGCCGCCCGCATCAAAGCTGTGGGGCGCATATGAGCAAGATTTTCATAACAATGCGCCTGCTTCCAGACGGGGCGTCCCACACACTGTTCGGTCGGGTCGCCGGGGCACTGGAGCAGCTAATAGAAGCAGGAAGTGTGGGGTGCACTCCGTTTACGCATCCCGGGCCGCGCTGGAGCTCCTATGTGCATCTCCTCCGCATACGAGGCCTAGAAGTCGACACGCTGCGGGAGAGCCACGGAGGGCAATTCCCGGGCACACACGCACGTTATGCACTGCGCTCGCCGGTCGAGGTTGTCGAGAGCTGGAGGGATCAAAAGTGACCGAAGCTCGTTACCGAGAAGAAGGCGGTTGCAGTTTGGCTCCGGGAGCAGGCGTGGCAGCCCGCTTCCATTACCCCGCTCGAACCGCTCCGGAGCGGCGCAGGAGCAAGGAGCTCCTCAAGTTGTGGGTCTTGGCCATCGTAGGTCGTGAACGTTCTCAAGGTAAAAATCGACCTGGTGCCTTGCTGGCCCGCGAAGTCTGCAAACCAGCGCAAGAGTATAGCGGCGAGCGGATGGCCGCCAACTGATGGGCGCGTTTGCCGAGTGGCAACCCCGATACGCTGAACATGGCATTGCAACGTTCCCCGTCGACATTCTTGAGGACGGTCGGAAAAAGCCAGCCGTTGGGGGCTATCTCAAGCTGGGGGCTCAGTACAGCTCCCAACTCACTTTGAAATTCGGCGGACATGAGGCTCTCGGGCTCGCGTGCCGCAGAAACAAAATCACCGTGCTCGACGTGGATACCCCCGACGAACGCGTCTTGGCTGATGCAATAAGCAGGCATGGGTACACGCCCTTCATCGTCCGCAGCGGGTCAGGCAACTGGCAGGCTTGGTACAAAAACAGTGGAGAGCGTCGCCGCGTTCGCCCCGAGGCCCACGTTCCAATCGACATCCTCGGCGACGGATATGTGGTGGCCCCGCCATCGCTTGCACGCAAGGGTAGATACGAGCTCGTGCAAGGCAGCATGGACGACCTCGACCGGCTGCCACCAATGAAACGTGTCACCAACAATAACGAGCAGTCGGTCGAGAAACCAAAACCGAAGGCGCTAGCCAGCACATTCCGCGAGGGGGACGGCCGGAACAATTCGCTCTTTCGTCGCGCGCTTCAATGCGCCCGCCAAGCCAGAACCGAACAGGAGCTTGTACAGATGGTGGCTCACGCTAATCAGCAGTTCGCGGAGCCTTTGCCAATGGACGAGGCTCTAAGCGTTTCACACTCCGCCTGGGGATACAAAGAAAAGGGCCGCCTTATGGTTCCTGGCGGCGAGGCCACGGCCGTCATCTTCAAAAGTGACATGGATCACCTTTGGGACGCGCCGAATGCCATGGCGCTCCTGATCCGGTTGCGTCTCGCTCACGGATACCGAAATGGCGGGCCATTCGCACTTGCACAGGCCATAGCTGCATCCATGGGGCTGAGCGTCCCAACATACCGCGAGGCGCGTGATGTTCTTGTCGACCGCTGCTTTCTCGAAATCATCCACCGCGGCGGCCGCGGCAAGAATGATCCCCCTATCGCTCGGCTTTTGTAAGGAGGTCTGGAAGGTGCAAAATTCTTGCAACTATATAACTAGACACCCCTCCCTCCTGTTCTCTCCCTACCTTGGGTGGTCTGGAGCCCAGGCTCCTTAAGTGTACGGCTCCGCACGAGAGCCCGAGGCATACTATCCCTGACAGGAAATGGTCTCACCATGAGACATTTTGCGCGGTGCAGGATAGCAAACTCCGGACGAGCAGCAGTTCTTAGTTCACATCATCATACGTAAATACAGACGCGAGCATTCTTTCGCTAGAAGTGCCACTGGCCAGATCAGAGCGAGGGACACTGCCGAAGCTATGTATCGCCCCAGTCGGTTTCCGCATTTCTCCAATAATTCGCGGCCTTGCCTACGGCTAAAATCGAGGTCAGTTTCCTCAGCCTGTGGGACAAATTGCCAAGTGATCAAATCGTCATTGTGTTTAATCCACCAATCACAAATGCGCGGTGGTAAGAAAACTAAGCTCAAAATCAACACTGGGATTTAGAGAAGGAGATAAAACCCCTCGAACATGTCGTGCATAAAAGTTCCCCGTAGTGGTTGCGCTATCGCAGCGGCTCAGCAACGCCCTCCGAACCTGACGACTTGTCTGCTACGCCGGCTCTCGCCGTGGTATGAAAATGTCTCGCCGTGAGACATTTTTTCTCGGCGGCAGTTTGGCGCGTTTCTGGCGCGCAGGCATCAGCCTTGGTCCTTGGCCTTTCGCTCCTGTACAGCGTCGCACGCCCTCTGTGCGGCCGCCTCAATTTCGTCCTCTCGCATAAGGGGCTTTCGCACGAGAGTTTCGCGCGCCGTGCTGATTTCCATTTCCAGTTCCGCCGTAATGCGGTGGAACTCCTTCGCTCTTTCGTGGATGTTCCTGATCCCTCGAACACGCCACTTCGCTATGGCCTCCGGACTGTCCCAGTCAGGGTCGTATTCAGGCTCCGACATCTCAGCCTCCCATTTGCACGTCGCATTCAGATTACTGCCAAACTCCTAATCAGAGATCAACAGTCCGTCGATTACCGCGCCGTCGATAGTGCTTCGTCTCGCCATGGATGCACGGCAAATCATGGGCTGGAATCTGCGACTGCTAAGGGTCGAGCGAGGGCTATCTCAGGAGCGGCTCGCGTTTGAAGCCAGAATCGACCGCGCCTATGTGGGCCGCGTCGAGCGAGGGATGGAAAACGTCACGATTGCGACTATAGAGGCCTTGGCTCGCGCGCTTGACGTACCCGTCGCGATGCTTTTTTCGCAGCCTGAGCGCAATGCTCCCCAACCGAAACCGTTGCGGTCAGGTAGGAAACCAAAAGGCAGCAAGCAGTAAGCGCAGGAGAGCACCTTTGAGACGCTCGTATCTTCTCGGCTACTGCCCGGCACATCGCTTAAGCCGGGCAGTTAACCTCGTACGAAAATGTCTCGTCGTGAGATAGCTTGGATGACTGCTGGGGCGTCGCAGTCGTATCCAGGCTTTCCGGCATGATGGACGATGTCAAATCAGGGTACGAGTCCGGAAGGTAACAGTCTCGTATTCGCGGTCGCATAAGCCGTGCCTCAGCAAGACGGCTCACGCTTCGCACGCTCTGCTCGCGCCTGGCAAGGCAATTGGAACTTGCCACGCCAAATGCCAGCGCCCCGCGACTGGGCAGCCTCCTGCGCAGCAGCGAATGAGCCTTTGCTGTACCTTTTCCAATCCACGGCATTGCCGCTTTCTACCAGCCAGCGATTGACCTCGCGGCCGTCCGCTCGAACACCCACAAACCGGCCATATCGCAGTCGCATTCAATTTTCGCTCACGTTTGTCGCGTTTACGGAACAGCTTCCGCATGTCGAGTGGCTTTGCGACGTTGCTGAGGTCGGCCGCGGCATGCGTCATGACGCGATGGATGCAACTCAGCGGTACCATCTAGTAGGGAAGTTGGTGTAAGAAGCAACCACGTATGAGCGGGGGGCTGAGACGAAATGGCCTACTGGTGGGTATCGCAAAACCAGACACATCGTCAGGAGCGTGATGGCGGTTATCTTTGGGCGCCTAAGAGCGGTGCGAACGGGGTCGTGTTTCAGCACTGGTCAAACATGACGAGCGTGCGACCTGGTGATCTAATTTTTTCTTACGCTAAGCAATCCATCGGCGCGATCGGAATTGCTTCGTCGACGGCCTACGATGCACCACAGCCGGACGAGTTTGACGGTGCTTGGCATAGCGATGGTTGGCGAGTTGACGTTACGTATCGAACTATCGTCCCTGCCGTTCTGGTCTCGACCTTCGTTGATCATCTCATCCCACATTTGCCAGATCGCAATTCGCCGATCACAAAAATGAAAAAGGGTGTTCAGGGTTATTTGTTCGCCATTCCCCCGAAAGCTGGAAAGCTAATCTGCGACCGGCTTGCCGTGATAGCTCCCGTCGAAGAGCTGGTGGCCGACACTCTCAAGCAAACTGTGCCTGACGAGACGACTCGTGAAGCTCTCGTCAAAGCCCGTGTAGGCCAAGGACGCTGGCGGCGCGATTTGCTTCGCCATTGGTCTGGGAAGTGCGCGGTCACAGGGCTAGGGGTCGAGCCTCTCCTGCGAGCGTCTCACATCAAGCCGTGGCGCGACGCCGACAATCGCGAGCGTTTGGACGTGCTCAACGGTTTCGTCCTGGGGCCGGCATACGACGCCGCATTCGATGCGGGTCTCATTAGCTTCGAGGACAATGGGTCAATCCTGCTCTCTCCTAGACTGCCCGCTAATCAGTTGGTAGCTGCTGGTGTCTCGGATTCGGCAAGGGTCCAGTCGTTAGTTGACGATCACCGACGCTACCTAGCTCACCACCGCCAGAGCGTGTTCGCTGGCGCGTAATGCGAAATCGCCGATTAACATAGAGGTATGCGCTCCACCGTGCCCGCAGCGCAGACAAACCTGAAGCGCCGAAGACAGGCAAGCCGGCAACTCACCAACAGGCTGAAGTGATGCTCAACTGTATTCAGTACATTATCGCTGCGGCTTTTCCTGCGGTCTTCATGATCGCGCTTATATTCATCCCTAATGGCGTTTGGAAAATAGGAGAGAAACTAAAGGCAAACCAAGAAATCAACGATGCCGCGCTCCTGGCTCGCGAGCGAGAGGTGGCGAAAATTTCCAGCGAACTCGTCAGCAAGATAAGAACACGCGGTGGCGAACTCGACGGAGCGTATCAAATTGAAAAAATCCAAAAGGCAATCGAATACGTCATCGCCCGCCATGACTGGTACGAGTCTCAACGGGCGGTGATTCTTGGGGCGGTTCTGACCGTGAGCGGTTTAGTTTTTGCCGGTATGGCCGCCTATACCGCAATTGATGAAACAAAGGGCACAGATCCCGCAAAATTTGTAATCGCAAGCATCGGATCGACTCTTCTCATTGGCATAATTGCGATTGTTAATCTGTATAATAAGGAGCTAGACCAAGATCGATCATACCGATTAATTGCGGATATCCGGCACTGGTTTTTCCGATATTCGTTACCAGAAAGAATAAATCACTACGAAGGCCGACATGACGTTCTAAATATCGCGAATGATGTTTTGAGAGAAAAAGAACATTTTACAAATCGCATTCTAGAGGTTGCGAGTCTTGAGCAATCTCTCCGCGAAGACATCGAACAATTGTTTATTCTTCATGTTCTGATAAAGCACAAAAGCGATTCGCTGCAAAAAATGCGGTGGGTTTTTTCGTCGCTCATTCTAACGCTATCGTTCGCTTCGGTAATCTTCTTCATATATTACGGATTTTTGATGTGAGGACTAATTCCCCCGTTCGAAGCGAGGCCTCTTTCCTGCACCACACGGCAAGTTTGTGCAGGGAAATGAAAACGGGGCACGACGGTGCCTGGCAGATAGCACCGTTCCAATGTTCAATCCCGTATCAGGAGAGGTGCTTACAGCAGGTCGAAGCACTGAAAGATCGACTGCGCCGTCAGTTTCCAGCTCTCATCGAATTCGGGGAAAACAGAGCAAAAAAGGCGTACCGAAGCACTGCCGGGACGATCACAAAGCCCAGCTACATCTCTCGGATAATTAACTTCGATGGAAAAGGGCTCAATCAGCTCGAGTCAATTAGAACTGTCGCAGGTCGCGAGCCCTCATCTGGTGGCCTCGTGTTTTCAGTCTTCACTCCAAGCGACTTGGCCGACCGTAAACGCCCTGGCTACGTCCCATGTCTCGTAGCCGGCTCCTTAATGCTGCATGAAGGAGAGCTGCAACTGAATGCCTTTTTCCGCTCCCAAAGCGTCGTTGAGTTTGGGATCTTCGACCTGGAGTTTCTCAGAACCCTTCAGATGGAGACGGTCGCGCTGCTGAATTGTCAGAGAACATCCAAGAATCCCATCGAGGTTGGAAGCCTGAACCTTCAATTCGGTCGCATCATTGTGCAACGACGTTTAATGAGGAACCGACAAGGCTTCGCTAGGCGCGAGGAGATATTGGACGACTGGATCCGCTTGGTCGAAGATTTTTGTCTCGAAACTGAGTATTTGTAGGCTTTAGGCCGGGGCAGACCCGGGCTCTTGCGGAGGCACGCCCTCCACCGGATATTTGAACCGTGGCATCGGCTCGCCGGCCTTCATCAGCTGCTCCACAACAAAGGTCTCCTGAAAAGCCAACAGATCGGTGCCGAGCTTATCGAAACTGCGCTCGATATCGATGACCCGCGCAAGCGACATGCGGTTTCCCTCGTCGATCGGTGTCGAATAGACCGCCGTCACCATGGCGACCGCCTCTTCACCCTTCTCATTTGGGTAGCCTACCATCTGGGCGTGAGCCAACCGATTGCGAGCTTTGCTTAGTGCGTGAAGCCGGTTGTTCAGGCCTTTCCAAAGGTTCAGATATGTCGGGTGTTTCGACAGCGCCTCGGTCAGCGCGGCGTTGACCATTTTGTGCTTACCGTCAAACGAGACGATTGCCCAATAGGCCTTCGCCAGCGGGGAGTTTCCCGCATGCCCCCCGGCAATTATTCGGAACAGCTCGCAATGCAGCCATTCAACATAGGCCCAAGTGGAGAGGGCCCGGCCGAAGGCGACATAGAGGTCCGTCTCTTCCTTTGATGTCCCGTCCATGAGGTCCCCCGCTCTTGTTGCCAATGATGTGGTTCGGGCGCAAGACTACCGGCCACCTGTTCTAGCGTGAAGGCAGGTCAACTTTCATCGCGCGCTCCAAAGGCTGTCCGTCTCCTTGCGGCCCCGCCGCTGACAGCTTCGCGCCCCGATGTCGGCCGTCTACACGAGCTTCAGCACTCCCTGAAAGCAGACATTACTGGCCCGAAGCTTCAGGCCGCGGGCGCACCCCCAACGGGCATTGGTCTGTCAAGGAAAGCATATCGTCCGGAAGGTAAAATCGCTAGCATCAAGGTCATAAACGCAGGTGTAGATCCTTCCAATGTCACGCGCCCGCTGAAACTCAGCTGATCGCCGGTCAACGCGCACCACCTGCAGTTTAGACTCTCCTCCTCAGCAAAATGCTGCGGACAATCGCATCCATTGCGGCCGGTTCCTTCAAAAGTTGTAAGAATCATAGTGGAGGTCGGCAATTTTTTGCTGCATAAGGAAACTATAACGCGCGCGGGTGAAACGATGACGAACGGGCCCAATAGTGCCAAGACCGACTGAGCGACGGGTTGGCGGCGCTGGAGCCGCGACCAGTGCGGGAATCATCTTCGAGCAGCAGCTGGGAGCCCTCATCGGGAGTTGGCTGCTTAGCCGACGTCCTCTTCATTCCGCTTTCGGCCTTGGCGAAGCCGTGCCGCTCTGGATGCGCTTCGAGACGGAAGCGCCAGTTGACGATATTCTGGTGGCGACCTCGGCTGGCGGATTCGTCGCGATCCAAGCGAAGACGTCGGTTTCCGCGTCGCGCGATCTCGCTTCGCCCTTCGGCAAGACAATTGCACAGTTCGTACGCCATTGGCTGGCCTGCCGCGATGGCGATGGCTCCCTGCAATGGAACCGGCCGCTAGATCCGCAGATAGACTGTTTAGTACTTGCGGTCGGCCCCGACACGCCAGCGAGCGTTCAAGGCGCACTGGCCGCCGCGCTAAGATTGGTTGCGCAGCCGGGAGGCGGCGCTCTGAATGAAGCGCAGACGCGCGTGTTAGGCGACTTCGCTGCCTGCGTCGAGCAGGCTTGGCACAAGGCGACGGCCGCCCCCTATGATCCCACCTTCGTGACGACGATCGCCGGGCTCGTCCGGATTCTTCCTTTTAATCCCACCGGTTTGGAGCGCGAGGGACATCTCGCGAGCATGGCGGGGGCGTTCGCGAGGCCATCCGATGCCCCTGCGGCGCTCGCGACGCTTGAGGCCTTCGCCGGCGAGCTCATGGCTAAGCGCGGCGGTGCCGACCTCGCGATGATCCGCCAGGAGCTGATGGGACGGGGCCTAGCGCTGCTACCGCCTTCTGACTTCCGCCGGGACATCGAGGCGCTAAAGGCGCACAGCCGTGCAGTTGCCGAAAGCCTCACGCGCTACGAAGTTGTGGAGGCCGTCGCAGGCGCCCAGGTGACAGTGGAGCGCGAATCTCAGGCGGCGATCCGCGAAGCGGCGGCGACCGGACCGCTTCTCATCGTTGGGGAGCCTGGCGCGGGAAAGAGCGGTGTGCTCAACGCGCTCGCGCGTGATTTTCGCGAGGCAGGTGACGACGTGCTCGAGTTGGCGGTAGATCGCTATTCGGTTGAATCGCTCGAAGGCCTCGCCCGGGAATTGGGGCTCAGTCATGGCCTGATCGAGACTCTCGATGCTTGGGACGGATCGCAGCCGGGCTGGATCATCGTCGATGCGCTTGACGCCACGCGTGGGGGCAAGGGCGAGGGCGTGTTTCGCACGCTGATCGAGCGAGTCATGGAAAGCGGCAAGCGCTGGCGCGTAATCGCCTCGATCCGGACCTTTGACTTGAGAATGGGGCAGCAGTTCCGCGCTCTCTTCAAGGGGCCGCCGCCGCTCGCAGGCCTTCAAGAGCCAGGTTTCCCCAATGTCCGCCACGTCCGGGTGCCCGCCTGGTCCGACGCGGAGTTCGCGCAGCTCCTGGGCCGTATCCCCGCGCTCTCAGCTGCCCTAGACAACGCGCCCGCGGCTCTTCGAGACCTGGCTGTGGTGCCCTTCAACACAAGGCTCCTATGCGAACTGATTAAGGACGGGTTGGTCAGCGCGGACTTCTCGCATGTGGCTTCTCAAGCCCAACTCCTCGAGCTCTATTGGGAGCACCGCGTGGAGGCGGTCGGCGCGCCGGCGTTGGCCTGCATTCTGCGGACCGTGGATGCGATGGTGGGGGGCCAAGCGCTGCGCGCGCCGTTCGCGGTGGCCGCCGGCAGCGACCCGGCGACGCTGGATGCGCTCGAACATCAAGGCGTGCTCATCTCGGGCGACCAGCGCCGATGGGTTCAGTTCCGCCACCATCTTCTATTCGATTTCGCAGCGGCGCGCGTGCTCCTCGACCCCGATGGACTGATCGCTGGCACGCTGCGATTTCCGAAGAGCGAGGCGCGCGGGCTGATGCTGGCACCCGCGCTCAGTCTCCTCCTACGGGAGATCTGGGACCGTGATGCGGGCCATTCTGAATTCTGGTCGGCGGCGGCCAAACTTCTCGCAGATGAGCAAGGCGATCCTGTGATCCGGAGCGCCGTGGCGCGGATCTGTGCCGAGTATCCGAGCGGCCCCCAAGATCTGGCGCTCCTCGGTTCGAGAATCGTTGGCGGCGACGTCAAGGCTGCACAAGTTTTCACGCATATGAGCGGCGCGCTTGCAGTTCGATTCGAAGACGATCCACGCACACCGCTCCATCCCTGGGTTGAACTTCTACGTGAGCTTGCGAGCAATGTAGAGCCCGTCGCCGGGACGGTTCGGTTCCTGCTATTCCGGCTAATTGGAAGCGTTAAAGGTGAGGCGCGCGGAGATCTCGGGAAGGCCGCGCGGGCGCTGCTCAAATATGCACTCACCCTGAAGCAACCGGGCAATATGGTCGCGTCAGCGATCGACCTAGTCGGCGACACCTATGAAACCGATGCCAACGCCTCTCGCGCCCTGCTGGAGTGTGTATTCGATCGTGCAAGGCTGGAGGCATACGCCCACCAAGAGGTGCCCGCGCTCTGCCGCAGGATCGGAGAGGTCGCCGCCGTCGATCCCGAATTCGCCGAACGGATATACCATAAGGTCTTTGGCTTTTCGATCGCCGAGCAGCGCGAGACGATGATGGGCGACAGCCAGATCCTAGCGCTGCGCTCGAACGCACGCCAAGACTACGACATGGCGCGCTATGCGCTGACCGAGTACTTCACGAACTTCCTCATCGGTCACCCCGAACACGCGGTCGACGCGGTCGTAGGGGCGGTCGAGGTGTACGTCGCTCGTGAGCATGCGCGCAATCCCGAGATGCTCGATGTGGATGTAGTCGTCGAAACGCGACACGTTCGGCTTCGGGAGGATTGGAGCCATATCTGGGCCCATGATCCCGACAGTACCTATGGCCATGACGCAGAAGTGCTGGTCAGCAAGCTCCTCGCCTTCCTACGCAGCGCCGATACGGCCTCCGCAATCAATATCGCTGAGCGGCTAGTCTCCGTCGCGAGCCTCGCGATCTTTTGGTCCCGCCTGTTTCTAGCCGCAGCGGCGCGAGATGACGCATTGCTCGACCTCGTCCTTCCCATCGCAATGCGGGAACCGTTCCTGACCTTGCCCGATACGCGCAAGGACGCTGTCGATGTCGTGTCGAAAGGCTATGATCGGCTCGACCATGCCGCTCGCCTCCGTTTTGAAGCCGAAGTCGCCACGTTCGATTTCGCGCAGTTCCAGTATCCGGACGAGGCGCGCACCAGCTTCCAGCGACGCCTCTTTGGAACTGTCGGACAGGCGAAACTCGCGAGCGATCGCGCGCGCGCGGTTGCTGTCGAGCGCGGCGACGCCGACGATGTAGGGAACGATCGCTTGTTCGTCGTCCATACAAGTCACGGCGCGCCTGAGGCCTACCATTGGATCCAAGACCTCGACCGTGGCGCGCCCGCCAATCAGCGCCTCATCGCCGCCATCGAGTCGATCAAGGGCGCGCTGCAGCTTGAGACTGATGTCAAGGAGACCGCCCTCGTTCCGTTGGCTGATGCCCTCGACGCGATGGAGGTCCTCGTCGCGGAGATGGACCGACCTGCCCAGAATCGTCAGTTAATCATCTATGCCGAAGGCCAGATCTCACGCGGCCTCGAACGCCTCGTCCAGGCGAAGCTCGTCCCCCCCGTGGAGGACGCCTCGGGCACCGACCGCTTCCTCGCGCTTCTCCGTCTGATTGCGGCGTCGGAAGGGCCCCGCGTTTACGAGGATACGGAAGCCAATTTCGAGCGTGGCGCATCTTGGGGATCGCCGGCGCCGCGGGTCGAAGCCGCCGAGGTCTCCCTCGACGTAGTGTTACAGCGCGTGGACCTCTTGCCCGTCCTCGAGCCGATCATCGATGCCCTCATCGACGACGGCCACCCCGCCGTGCGGCTCCAGACCGCTCTCCGGTTGGTGCGCATCTGGGACCTTGACCGTGAAGGGTTCTGGCAGCGGCTCACCAAGCAACTCGATGGCGAGCCCAACCAGAGCGTAATCGATCACGTGGCGAAGTCTGTGCTGGGCAGGGTCCTGCACGCCGATGCGGCGCGCACCGAACCATTGGTGCTGGGCTTGCTCACCCGCTTCGAAGCCGAGCCAGAGCGCAAGGCGCGAATGCGCGCGACGCTAGCCGATCTGCTTGCCATTCTTTGGGTGACGTATCAGAGCGCACCCGCATACGCGGTCCTTGCCGACTGGATCGCGGTGCCCGCGGCCCATGTCTCCGAGCTCAGCAAGATCTTGGGAACGCTCCGTAACGCTTTCATCGCAGGTCCAGTCGGTGAGCAAGACGCCGGCGGAGACGCCGTCCGGCATCGCTCGCAAGCGCTCGCTCATGCCGTCGTGCTGGCGGCTAACGATGGCCTCAAATCCCATTTCGCGGTCGTCGAGCCTGATGAAGGGCAAATGGAGCGGGCGCGTCGGCATGCCCAATTGCTCGATGCCGTCTGCCGTGAACTCTATTTCGCCTCGGGCGCCCACGACAGCCGAGGCGATGCGGAACCGGTCATCGACACTCCCGACCTGAGGCGGTTCTTCGTTGAAATCGCGCCTACTCTCCACGCCATCGGCGACTACGCCACCCCCCACACGATCTACTACCTGCTTCAGCTCCTTGAGCATCTTCTGCCGGTCGATCCAGCGGCGTCCTTCGACCTGATCACGCATACACTGCGGTCTGGTGGCCAACGCACTGGCTACCAGTTCGAGTCTCTTGGGGCCGACCTGTTGGTGCGCATGGTCGGGATCTTCCTCGCCGACTATAGGGACCTGTTCGACGACACGGCGCGGCGCAACGCGCTGATCGAGTGCCTCGAAATCTTCATGAATGCCGGTTGGCCGGCCGCGCGCCGTTTGCTCTACCGCCTTCCCGAACTTATCCAGTGAACCGGGGTCTTGCCGAAAATGCATTTCGTGCCGGGATCGAGGATCTCCTCGCCACGATTGCGCGCGAACAAGCGCCCGAAGCGGTCGATCCCTATGCCGGCGCGGGTGACCAGACCCTGCATGAACACGACACGCGGATCTTCTTCTTCGACCGACTGCTTAAGCTGCTTGGTTGGGAGTTGGGTGCGGGCGGCGATGTGGCTGAGGAAGCGCGGATCAAGGCCGGTACAACCAAGTTCATCGACTATGTCGGCGTTAACGGCGATACGCGCGCGCCAGCACTCGTCTTAGAGGCCAAGGCTTGGGACAAGCCGATCATCACCGGCAGAGGCACCTGGGTTGGCAAGGCCAAGGAAGAGCTGATCGTCGCGGCGATCGAGCATTTGAAAAAGGGCGGAGCCAAGGGCGACGCGCCAGTCGCTGGAGATTGGCACGACTACTTGGACCAGATCGGCGGCTACGTCCGCGCGTTCAAGGACAATTACGGGCACGACGTGCCCTCGGCCGTCCTCGCCAGCGGACAGTGGTTGCTGATCTTCACTAATCCCGTCAAGACGTTCTGGGGAGGCAATGTCACCGACAGCGATTTCGCTCTGTTCGAAATGCAGGAGTTCATTCCCCAAGCGCATCGGATATTCGAGCGCATGTCGCGTGTCGTGCTCGCCGATACTGCGCCGCTCAGGATCTATTCGACGCAGTTGCCGAACTATGTCAGCCCCGCCAACCTCAAGGCGGCGTACCATGGACTTCTGATCCGCTATGAGAAATCGGGCGCGCCTCTGATCGGGCAGCGGCCCCTCATCCTATTGTATCCGGCCCTCTTCGTCGAACGCGATGACCAAGCCTTGTTCACGGTTATTGACGGGGACGACGGAATCCAACTTCGGCAGACCACACTCGAAGACGGTGGAGATGTGCTCGCTCCTCATATCGACGATATCGCGGCAGCAGCGCAAGCGCTGATACAAAGTTGCTCCACCCATCTCGGCGTGGCGATCGCGCCCGGCCATCTCGAGGACTTCCCCGGCTTCCCGGAAACATCCGTGGTCGCGGCCAGCGGCCTAGCGCTCGGAGCTCCCCGAAAGCTGTTTGTTCGCCCGGTCCGGGGGTCGTCCGACCAGTGGCTCGCGGTCACCGGCAATCTCCCCCACTATCTCCTACCGGAACCGGTGCTCGAGTGCCGCTTCCACAGTTGGTCTGAATGCCGTTCCGAAAACCAGGCGATCGGCGACGGCGCGGTAGGTTCCCCGAGCGTCGAACGACCCCGCGCGTTCTTCGTGGACGCCAAGCCGCACCATTGCGCCAACAGAACCCTTGATCAGCGCCGCGAGAACCGCTGCCACGTTCGCGCGATCGACGGCCGCTTCTGCTGCAGAGCCTGCGCCTATCAGGACGTATGCTGGTCCGGGAACGAGGCCGGTACACTACCCTGCGGTCAGTAGAGGCGGTATGAACGCCGCGAGACTTCAACCAGCGGGTGGATGTCTAGTATCGCTCCAGAAGCTGCCAGACCGCTATCGTGAACAGATCAGTCACGCATACAAGCTGAGCTGATGTCCGCTGTTGCGCAAAGTTGCCATGAAAGCCACCGCCACGGCTGGTTGGCATCTGCTGCCGAATTCCGCAAACAAATGAATGCCCAGCCGTGTTTGAGGTTCAGTGCGGCCCGCATGCTTCTCGGTCGCCATCCACGTTGTTTATGTCGAGCAAACGGAGTTGGCGCTTTTTGTAGAGGCCCGACGCAGAAAAAATGTCTCACGGCGAGACAGTTTTGACTGTGTTAAGGACAGCTTCGGCGGATCGCCGATATTGCAGGCGGCCTAAAGCGCGAGACGCAGCAATGAACTGAAGGTGGACATTAAGGTGGATTGAATTTTTGCGGGACCAACTAAGGGTTTGCAACTATTCTCTAATTGGCCGGAGAAATGGTGCCGCTTACGTGACTCGAACACGTGACCCCATCATTACGAATGATGTGCTCTACCGACTGAGCTAAAGCGGCCCTGGGGGCGGTTCCGCGAAAGCCGCGAAACGAATGTGAGGCGCTGATAA
>Ga0228710_1006949_pt1 | contig 16919 bp, 11 predicted proteins | sample MedpolnodulmetaG_FD_177995 | JGI IMG/M metagenome (GOLD analysis project Ga0228710, IMG submission 177995) | Root nodule microbial communities from Medicago polymorpha collected in Santa Monica, California, United States - pink nodules | ecosystem: Host-associated > Plants > Roots > Nodule... | reverse complement strand
ATAAACCCAAGGGTGGGAACTAACTAAAGAACTCACATGTCCAATTCTGAGATTGTTTCCAAGCTTCTCAAACTTCTATTCCAAACCCTAGCTCTTGATTCATCATACATCCATAGCCTTAGCTCACCAATCCACTCTTGTTGCTCTCCTGCTTGCTAAGACACCATGATTCATGCTTGATTATAATTGCATGCATTGATAACTTGATTGCTTGAAGAGGGAAGGATGGGGGCGATTCTAGAGAGAAGGAGGAGAGAATTTCTTCTCTTGTGTTCTAGAGTATGAAACAACATGAAATAATGAAGGTTCTTGGTCCCAACATGCTTAAATACCCTTTGCGTGATAAATACTAAAATGCCCTTCGTCTTAAACGTGTTTACACCGACACTGATGATTAACTCATGTTCAACTGGCATTGCATTGTAAAACATTCCTCACTGTAGTGAGTCTCATGAACATTGTTCTCTGGCGCACCTTCGACTGATATAATTCTGATGCTGACGAGCGGGATATTACACTTAATAGTAGATTAAATGGTGTTTTTGATTGTTAATTTCAAAACTCATGGCACTTAAACTTTTAAATCCAAAGATAACTTATAAATTTTAGATTGAATTCAAAATTTAAATATGGATGAATACCTGAGTTTGATCTATAGGTAAAACAATCATTGATAGATTTTACTTATTTCTAGACTAGTTTTCATATAGCTCTCATTTTCTATAAAAACTAGAGCAATAAGACCAAACATTAAATTTCGATCGAAAAAAATGTAGATATATAGCCGTACTATAGTGCGTATGTAAATGATTTTTTTTGAAGATAAGAAAATAATATAAAAGATGGAAAAAAGTTTATTGAAATATGCATAAAAAACTAAAAAAGACAAACAAATATGTGAACTGTACATTTGACTTCATTCTAGACAGAGGAACTATTCTTTGGAACATAATTAAATTTCAAATGTTAAAGATGGCATGGCAGAGTTAATTAGAGCTGTAAATGAGTCGAGTTGAATCCACCTAAACTAGATTTGATAAAAATTGGTTCCGCTTATAAACTCCACTTGAGTTCAATAGAAATGATTTTGGCATATAAATATATAGTTTTAGTCCTCTCATTTTCTTTAAACTGTAATTTCGGTCTTTTATTTCTAAAAACACAATTTTGATCCCTGATTTATAGTTATACAATTTTGTCAAAACTATGATTTAGACATATATGTCACCAAAATCAAGACAAGTGGGTGTTGTAACATGCTAAACCCCCGACTTTGATTTATTAAATAATAAGAATATATTTAGATAAAAGGTGTAACACATATTTGTCACCTATCATTTCATAAACAAAAATAATTCATCTTTCAGCAGCGGAAATAATTTAACATATCTCAATAATAGAAACAGTCAGGTTTTCAACATTAAGATTAACAACTGATGGTGCATTCATATTGCCTAAAGTTAACAAGGACAACTTTATTTAATGCATGAAAGAAAGAGACATTCACGTTACATTTATAACAACCCACACTTGGTTTGAGTCACAAAATCGTCTTAGTGTGATGAGACTTATTACGGACAGGGTCCTGATAAGTTGGGTATTGACACAACTTTTGAAAAGAGTGCTCGCTCGTCCACAAATCATCAAAACGGAGGTATTTTGAAGTAATGTGTATCCATTGACAATGCAATTTTTTTCGTACATGCATTCAAACAAATAACAGCAGATAGATATTTTATGAACTAACTTATAAAATGAGAAAGCTTTCCACCACATATATGACCACCGCCTTAACTTTAACCAAGCTTTCCACCGTTCTTCTTCCTCCTCCCCCCTTTTTCCAATATCTCCAATGAGATGTAGATTCGGTTGCGGTGGTGCAATGAGTGCCTTTGTCCTCCGCACCACCTTTTAATTGTCAGATCTCTCGGCGGTGCTGCTTGTTTTCATCTTTTCTGGCGGTCTGGAATATGGGTTTCTATAACGCGGTTGTGTGTGGTTCAACCACCATTCGCGTCTGTTCTCATCGGCGAACACTCTGTTCGTCGTGGCTTGTTCTCTGTTGGTGTCGAAAACCCAAACAGGGGTAGTCCTCACAATCGTCGGTGTCGCCGCGGTTTGCCCAAAAGTTCTGCTCCTAGTCGTTTTTGAAAGGAAGTTGTTGTTAGTTTCATGGTTCTGATCTTTGAAGGTGTGTAATCGATTCGAGGTGGACGTTCCGATGTTTTGACTCTCTGATCATTCTCTTGATCTGTTGAGATCTGCAGGTGTCAAGGTTAAGGTTTGCCTCCTCCGAACAGTTGCCACCTTAATATCTGTATCGATTTTCATGATTGATTTCAGATATTTTTAAAATCCTCTTCATTTTATCTATCTGATGTTGGCCTCATGGACTCGAAAGAGTCGTGTAGAGCTTGTTGTTGTTTTTGCAGGGAGTTGATGGATCTTGAATTGTTTATGTGTTGACAGACGATTCATACGCCAGCTTAGGAACCGCCATTCACTTTGTTTGATTGGACTGTGAGGCTCGAAAGGGTCATCTAGCTTGCTGTCATTGTTGCAAGGAGTTGATGATACATGAACCGTCTCCGTGTTGACCAAGGATTCAATCACCACATCGAAGACCGTTAATTAGTTTTAGGATCAATGAAAGGTTGGGGTCGACTTACACTTTTGTATGATTTTACTGGGTTATGTTTATGTCCCCCCAGTTTTTATGTATTTTTTTTTTTTTAATAAAATTTATGAGTATTTGAAAAGATTAGAGTAGGATATCAACTTACTTGGGGCCTCTCTATCTCATGTCATTTTGATCTAGCCTTATAAAAAAAACTTATAAAATGACATAATAACATGATTTAATTAGATGCACATTTAAAACAAAATTATGTGTTAGTTAATCTCTTATTTTTAATGCTTTAATTATGTTTGTAAGTTTGGTCATTGATTATTTTGTTAAAAGAAATTATGCCAAAAATGAAAAGCTAATTTGACCATCTTTTTTAGTAGAAAAATAAAACATATCCAATTAAAGAGAAACAAATACAAAATCATGTTTACCTTGTTGTCAAATTTTCTTAAACAATATTTTTGTTATTTCTTGTATTTTAATTTTTTTTTGGTGTACTTGTATTTTAATCTTACATACAAGGATGAGGTAGTAACTTTTTTTTCGTAAGGTAGCAATTTTTTTCCCTAGACAAAAATGCATCACTAAATTTCACATACACAAATCTTACAAAAAGATATGTCACATACACAAATATGATGTCTCGTGTTCGAACTTAAGTAAATGTATTTAATCTAACAATATCGATATTTTAATGACAGATATGGCACTAGAAGTTAGAAATCAATTTTGGCAATAAATATATTAAAAAAAACGTATATCTTATTATCAAATTTTTTGAATATTGACAAAACTACCCTCCAAATACTTTTTGCAGGATAACATTCAAACAACTACAATCCACCTCTATTCAAACTCCTTGTTCAAATTCATCACTAAAAAATCCAAAACCTTAACCCAAACAAAAAAAAAAAATCATCAAACCAACAAAAAAACATGTCCACCATCACAACCTTAACATTCACAAACACCACCAACATCACATTCCCAACCTCTATCTCCACCAAAAATCCAATCTTTCAGACAACCCATTTCACAAAATCCATTTCTCTTCAAAACCCACTTTCAATTTCCCTTAGAAAACCCATTTCCGCCATTGTTTTATGCAAAGGTTCATCTGAATCAGAATCTGAAGAGCTCTTGGTTCCTGAAGATGAGTGGCTTCAGAAACTACCTGAGAAGACTAAGCCTTTGTATACACATAGCTTGCCTTGTATTGAAGCTTGGTTGAAGAGTTTAGGGTTTAATCAGAGTAAGGATGATAGGGCTTTGTGGGTTGTTAATAAGAGTGATTGGTATGCTCAGCTTTCTCTTGATGTTACTGACCTCTATGTTAGGTGAGTGTTTTTTCTTTTTCATTCTTTTAAGGTTTTTGTTTTGTTTGCTTACTTTTGTTTTGTGGGTTTTTGAGGTTTTGGTTTTTTGTGGGGTGTATGTATGAAAGTAAGGTATTATCTATGAAGTGAAGCATTGACAAAAACACTAGACATTGACACGTCAATACCGGTAATAATTTTAGAAAATGAATTATTTGAATGTAATCACTTGTGTGAGTGTCGTGTACAACAGCAAGTGTCGGACACCGAACACACCTTTGATCAGAGGTGTTGGTGCTACAGTACTATACTAATGCTATTCACCTATGTGTGATTCAAAATTGCTCAATTGGTTTATGAGGTTTGGATGTTTGAATTGGAATTTAGTTGATGAGTTTAACTTCTATTGGATTTTGTTGGTAGAAAAGGTTTTAAATTGCGGCCGCGTTTCAATTCTTGATATCGATCAATGTGGCTTTAACTAGTGTTGTCAAATACTGCTATAGCGTAGTGAAATTTGAACAAATCGCTATTGTTTTGTGATAAATAATTTAGTATGAAATGTTGTCAAATAGAAGCTTTAGCTGCGCTATAGCATTTTAGAGTAGCAGAATCTGAACAAAGCCCTATTTTTGCAAGACTAATTTCTTTCTTACTCTTAATCAGTTTTTTTTTCTTTTGTTTGCTTGATTCTGTGTTGTGAGTTTGAGGTTTTGATGTTTGTGTGAATGTATGTATGAAAGTGTACACAAGGTACTATGCTATCTATCCACCATTGTGTGGTTCAAAATTGCTCAATTGGTTTGCGAGGTTTTGATATTTGAGTTTGGATTTAGGTGAAGAGTTGAAGTTATATTGACTTTTGTAAGTAGCTAATGTTTTAAATTGGGGCTGCGTCGCAATTCTTGAGATTGCAGAGAATTACGATCATATGTTGCTGATGCTGCTTCAATTGCATCACAGACGCATTTAAAACCTTAATGTGACGGCTAACATGGGTTTTCTTTTGTTTTCTTGCTTTTGTGTTGTGGGTTTGAGGTTTGATATTTGTGTGGGTGTATGTATGAATGTGTACACCAGGTGTTATGTTATTCCCCTTTGTGTGGTCCAAAATAGTTTAATGGGTTTTTGAGATTTGGATATTTGAGTTGGAATTTGGTGAAGAGTTTAACTTCTATTGAGTTTTGTAATTAGAAAAGGTCTTAAATTGCGTCCGCATTGCAATTCTTCATATTGTGGAGAATTACAATTAATGTGGCTTTAACTGGTGTTTTCAAATAGTGCTATAACGAAGTAGAATCTGAACAAATCGTTATAGTTCTGCGATACACAATGTAGTATAAAGTGTCGTCAAATAGCGGCTTTAGCTGCGTTATATCACTGTAGTGTAGCAGAATTTGGACAAATCGCTATTTTTTGCGGTCCACAATTGATAACACCAGCTTCAACCACGGTCACAGACATCAAAAACCGTAATGTGATGGCCCAAAATGTGATTGCATACGTTTTTTGAAACCTTAAAGAAGCATAAAGAATTTGATTTTTCCATTGAATAATTGACCCAGTAGCTCGAAGGTATGCATGGTAATACCTTTTCACAAGCACATTCAAACGTTATGTTCTCCCGTGCAATAGCTATTATATGCCGAGCCTAATGAAGGGGCCGGTTCCCGAGTAAGGATCTTGAGCTGGGACTGAGTAATAGAACTGAGTCAGTCTTGGTTACTTCTTGACTTAGATTGTGCTGCCGAGGTAGCACACTAGATTGGGCCCTCTAGGCTGAGCTTGGACAGAGCTATACCGATTACCTAACATTCACATTGTTGTTGTTCTTCCCCTTCACTGGTATTGGTCAAATACAGCATCACTAAAGTGAACTTGGGTTAGATATTGCTTTATATGTTTTTGTAGTAGTGAACATTCTATATTCCTGATTAGGAACCATAGCACTGGAACTTGAAAGTAATGTCATTTATTTGATTCATATTCCCCTCATATCACTGACACGTAGCAAATGTAATTATTCTAAGTAGTGTATGTATCTAATAACAGAAACACAACAACATTCAACTAGAGTATGTTACACCAACTCTAACTGAATGTTCAAATAACAGAAGCTACTCTTATATACTCTAATGGTGCTTAACGTCCTTTAGTAAGAATCGGTTCGGATGAACTTTTCATTTAGCATTTATTAGAAAAAGAAAAGCTGAAATGATCTTACAATCTTTTAGATAATTTCTTCCTTTATATAAGTTGATATGAGCTTACTACACACCTCACTTTTTTTTAGTATTTTCCTTTATCTAACTTCTCCATCAGCTTTTATAAACTTAAGACATTCTCATAACCAAATATTTATCTCATTTAAGAAACTCCCTTGTATTATGATTTTTTTAGTATACAAATTGTTGGTCTTCGCTTATTGGATGTGAAAATATAGAGTAATCCCATTGTATACTACCCTGTTTGGGTTACAGTTTAACTATACGCCTATCATGTAAGTGCTTATGTATAAGCTATTTTTATAACAATAGATAAAATAAAGTTGAAATGTTTTCATATAAGCTATTTTCATAAGCTATAGTAGAGAGCGTATGAATATAGTTGAACACGGGTTATGGACATGTCATAAGCTATTTCCATAAACCCTGTCAAACAGGATCACAAGTGTTTATGCCATTAGATATGTTCAAATAGGACGATCGAAACAGACTTTTTTAAGTTTTAATTATCTCCATGTTGACATTGAAACGTTTTGATTTGGTGCAGGTATTTGAAGAGTGGGCCTGGGAATCTTGAAAAAGATGTAGAGAGGAGATTCAGCTATGCTTTGAGCAGAGAAGACATTGAGAATGCTGTGCTTGGAGGACCATAGATAGCCATTTTGCTTTCTACTTTCAAAATATACAATGGATTAATTCCTTGTTGGAAGTTATAGCATATCTTAAATCATTTATTTCATGTCGAATTTCATTCTATTGAAAGGACTAGAGAGAATGTTTTATGATGAGATAATTTCCATAGTTTTCTCGATAGTTGAAACTTAATAAGTTACATGGCCTTGGCAGCTCTTATACTTTGTTTGGGGATGAATCTAACATTTTGAAGTTATTATGTTAGTGTCACTACCCTGCATACTTATCATTGCTTCTTGCTGAGTCAATTCGACCTTACAAATTTGATTTTGCAAAGTTCATTTTGATTAATATTGAAGCAAAGTTCATTTTGATTTTGCAAATTCTAGCATTATTGTTGTTTGGTCTGTGTCCTTTCATTTCACTTAACCAATGCTCCGGCATCGCTCCAAAGCTCTCAGGAATCATGATTTTAACTAGGCTTAAATATGGTAGTCGTCCCTGCAAATATGCCTCGTTTAAGTTTTGGTCCCTGTAAAAAAAAAAATTTGATTTTGGTCTCTGCAAAAATTTTTGTTTTTTAAAATAGTCCCTCCAGGGACTATTTTCAGAAACAAATTTTTTTGCAGGGACCCATTTAAAAAACAAAATATTTTGCAGGGACCAAAAACTACAAAATGGGTCCAGTCATCATGTGCCACGTATACAAGTCATCACAAAAATGGGGTCAGAGACTATTTTAAAAAACAAAATTTTGCAGGGACCAAAATCAAATTTTTTTTTTACAGGGACCAAAACTTAAACGAGGCATATTTGCAGGGACGAGTGCAATATTTAAGCCTTTTAACTAATTCTTTCAACGATTTGTGGTCGTCTTTTTCAATGATATTTTCATATATAAGTTGTGATGGAACAAAAGATGAAGGAAGAGGGTAAGTTCGCTATTTCAAAAGTGGGGTACCCATGCCACTTCATTTTTAGATAGGATACTTCTAATTTCCTACTGATGCCTAAGGTCTCTAAGGTTCAGGAAGTTGCTACACCAATATCAAGCAACTTCGATATTTTCTTAAGTAGTTTTATTCGAATTTAAATCGACCTCTGAAATTCGCCATGACAGTTATTATCGAAAAAACAATCGCTTACTGAGATGCTTTCTTGGAAGTGGCTCTCAGTCTCTCACATTTGCTCCAGTTCTAACTTTTCCATACTTTTGTAATCCATATTCTTAGACAAACTAGAGCCACTCTTTAGGTCATTCTATAATGATTCTAATGTTTTAAAACTTTGCCAATTTTCTATGGTTTTCTTTTCATTATCTTAGCTCAAACTTAAACTCAGTGTTGAACCCTTGAATCAATCCAAGAGATTTAATTTCAAATGTATGCAAACCTGAGAGTTGAGATATTGTGCATTGTTTCCCTCCACTAAAGATATGCATATTCGAGGCACAGTCAGACACTAAATGTAGACACCTCTTCCATCCAAGATTCAAACATTGGATCGCCACGTTATGGAAGTCAAACCCTTTCTGCTGGACCCGTTGGTAGTTTATTTCATTTGTTGATAGAGTTAATGTGAACTTCTTCTGTGTTGATGAAGTTAATTTGAACTTCATCTATGTGTACATGACTGGATTATTTTATTTAAACTATTTAGATTATGTCACGTGTAATATAAACTCGATTGCAATTTAGTTTACATTTTAGTTGAGGAGAGACTTGCTCACTTTGACAAATGAATAAGGTACATAAATTATTAATTCAAAAACATTTTATGTTCTTTGTCCTTTGAAACAAAGTTCAATATAAAGAATAAACATTGGAATGAGATAGTCATGCAAAGTTGGTGTTAAATGTCAGTCCTTTGATAGCTGAATGCATTCCTCATTTCAATTTCTCACCAAAATTTCACCAACATGCATTACAGTTTGTAAAAGCATAACAAAACAACAAATGGAAGAGAACAAGAAACCTATGAAGGAAACAAACTAATAGAGGCAATAATAAAGTTAATAACATGATGTTATTCTAAAATAAAATAAAAGTGTCATGAAACAACTATTAGTGGTTTTTTCTTTTCTCCAACCATTCTTTCTTTCTTTTTGTTTATTGAACTTTCCTAACTTGGATATTGTGAGTGGATTGGAACCTCCATATGGGTTGCCTACCACTTTGTACAAGTGCAACTTCTTCTCCTATCTTCACCATTCCTTGCTTCTGCATATTCAAATCATACAAATATGATCATCAAGAAACCAAAAGAAGTTTATGAATTTCGTGTTTTGCGACAAATTTAAACACTCAAACCATAAATAGAGTTTTCATCAAGTACAAGTTTGGATTCCCTACATTTAAAAAACCATGCAGTTACACATATTAATTGATGTCAGTCATTTATCATGTTACTTGTTAGATACAAGGTTTTATAAAAAGGCTTTGTGGCCACAATCCAAACCGGACATCAAATCTAATGTTGTCTGTACAACCGTAGCGTGTTCGCAACTGAGGCGACATTAGTTGCATTTTATTACGATTCTCCACAATATAAAGGATTGCAACCACGGTTGAGGTTTAAAACTTTGGTTAAAAATACAATGAAGCCACAATAATTCAATATCTTTATACGTCTTCTAAAGTTACCTGTAGAAAATCCAAGGCTCTTCTAAAAGTTTCTTCAGAATCATCGCTGAATTCCATGTATACAGGAGTAACTCCTTGATACAAAGCCAGTCTTTGTTGTACTCTCTTCCTGCATGTCCAGCAAAAGTAAGTAATTAATAAATATATCATAATATATAAAAGAATATTTATATAGATGCAGACATATTCTGATTTTACAGATTCGTCATGCACATGTCAACAAAACGACAGAAATCAACTCCGGTAAACTGCTACAGAAAAAGCACAATACTCGTGAATCATTTAAAGAACCTGATACGTTATTTCAGTTTTATGAAAAACCAATTGATAACTTTGGATACTGTTTATAATCATACAGTTTTGAACGAGTATGCACATACATTCAACCAGGAACCTCAAAACTTCAAGTTAATATTTGAACGAATTAGTGTTGTCAATTGCAGAGAGCAAAAAATAACGGTTTGTTGAAACTCTGCTACACTGTAGTGATACGGAGCCATTATAGCTGGCGAATTGACAAGGCTAGAACAAATAAGAGAAAATATCCATACATGTAAAAGTTTTTGCAGCAATAAGAGAAAGGGGAAGAAAATAACTCACTCGTCTGTGAAAGCAAATATTGTGCCAGAAGGACGATAGTGGCTCAATAAGACAGCCATGAAACCGGTTCGAGTGAATACAACAGTAGAGGTTCCAAGGGTGTTAGACATCATGGTTGCATGGTATGCAAACATCTCACTCATGTGATTCTGCATAGAACAAAATAAAATAAATATTCAACATTTCGTTCAGATATTCATATGATGATTACCATGGATTGAAAAAACAAAGAATGTGGTACACAATAGATTGAATTTAGACCTTGAACACTTGACCAATATTAGGTGGCATTTGACCACCTGGTATAGTAGCTTCTGTCCGTAACGCTACTGTGTGCATCACTTTCACAGCTTTTAGAGGAAACCTACATTATAATAAATTGAATATTTATTTTGGCTTGACAATAATCAATCAATTGAATTATTTTCACAGCATCAGTCCATGCCCTGCTTCTGTATAATCTTAGAAACAAACATTATTACCACATGTTTGTCAACAAGGTCACATGCATTCTCCTACTAAGAGGCAATGACTAATAGTACACTCAAGTATAAAAATTCATAATCAATAATACTAAATTGTACGAAAAACTCATGCACAAAACACTTTGCTTCCTAATAGCAGTCTATTTTTCTTCCTTAGCCACCAGTGAACTGTTATAAAAGCATCCTATTGTAATGAACATTTTCGTAACAAAGAAGAATTCGTTCACAACTACATGCCCTAAATATTGCACATTATTCAAATACCAAAGCGTCTTCGTTGGTGTTTGAAACATGGAGAATAGGAAGAAACGGATTGTTCTGATCTATTATCATTACTTCCATCTTTTCTTTTTGTTGTTCTGAACAAAAACACCTTTTTTAGCTTGTGTGGTGTCCCATTCCTTTCTGTTTGTAAGGCAGAGAATAAAACACATGGTATGCCATGTTCTAACCGTTGCAATGCTATCTTAAGGTAGTACTAATACTTAAGTTTTTACGATAATAATTTCGCTTTTCGCTAAATATATTTGGTGGTTAAAAATCTGAATGATTAACTTATAAGAACACGAAATGTATAAAAAATAAATAAAATAAAAAAAACTATTTAACACTTGTGTTGTATTGCTTTTTCTGGGATTCGAAGAGGGAGATGGATGAAGAAACAAAAGTTTGAACTGAAGCCAAAAATGATCCACAAAGTTTGAACTGTAAAAGCAATTACGCACGTAAGGATAGGGAAAGCTATTTACTTACTTTCCATGAGCAGTTTCTCCGGACAGCATTATTCCATCTGAACCTTCTCGAACAGCAATAGCTATATCTGATACTTCAGCTCTAGTTGGAGTTGGGTGAACAATCATGCTTTCCAGCATATTCGTTGCAACAATCACAGCCTTTCCCATGCTACGGCACAAGTTGATTATCTCTTCCTACATTTACAGGCAATGACGATTTTAAGACTTAAAAGATAAGCTTAACTTGATGTCAAGTTTGATAAATGATACCAATCAATAACCATCTATACCATCGATTCTCAGTCTTGAAAAGGAATTTACCTGCAAAAGAGGAACCTCTTCGATAGGGAGCTCAGCACCAAGGTCTCCTCTGGCAACCATAGCCTAAACAAGATGGCAAATGTACACAGGTCAACATCAACAACCAGGCCTTCTATAATAAGCGCATATGATATAAGTCCTAAGTGAAGTTGTTTATCCAAACAAAGCCTTAAGGTTAAAGAAGATTTTAATATTTACAACATATTCCAATGAATCCACAAGATCAAGCATCACGTATAAAGAAATAATGCAGGGATTAGGCTAGCACCCCATCAGATGCAGTGATGATTGAATTCAAATTTGGTATAGAATCGGCACTTTCAATTTTTACGATGACATGTATATCAGCATTACAGCCTGCAGTATTCAATGGGAAATTCATCATAATCATAATATAAACAGGAAACTAACTAATCAATCAAATTTTAAAAACTATGTTTTTTTTAGATATTTACTCTTCAAATAATTCTTCAGTTCATGAACAACTTCGGCATCCTTAACAAAGGAAACAGCATAGAAATCAACTTTGTTATCCACTCCGAATTTGATATCATCCCAATCCTTCTCTGCAACAAATCAACGTGATGATTATATCCACCGGAAACCACTATAATCAACAAGAATTGATTAACATCATATGAATTCTGACCAGTTATTGAAGGCAATGTTGCACTTTTTCCTCTAACGTTCAAATGTCTCCTTGACTTGAGCTCTCCTCCATCAACAACTTCACATTTCACTGAATTCTCCGTCTTAGACTTAACCAACATAGACATCATACCGCCTATATCATACATAAAAGTGTGATAAGTTTGTCAAACTATCATTTCTGTGAAGTGTGCAACAAGCAATTAGCAAAATTTCCTTTTCACCGAAAAGTTCCAATGTTTTTAGGATAAAATGACAAATGAAGATACCATACAATTATGAGTGTAGAATAAGTAAGTTGTTGACAATGTTGAACATTTTATATCTAGCCTATCATATCATTCTTTTGAAAATATCAACATGGCATTTTTCAACAGTTTGGTTTATTTCAGATGCTAATTAAAATATGTCACTAAAAGCTAGATAAATGGTCCAAATATGTTTGCTTGGAAACATAATAATGATAGTATACAATATACTGCAATATTCATATATACATACAAATGCATTCATCCTTGACACTGAACATGTTTGTTAGACTAAAAGGCTAATACTTGTACCAACTCAATAGCATAGCACAAAGTTGCAAGCACTCCGGTCTAGAATATAAGAAAATTTAACTACTTTCACTCTATTTATTGATGTCATTCTTATTCGTAAAATTTCCCTCATTTAATATATGTTTTAATTTTAAATGACTCTTATTCTCATGGAACAAGTTCCCGAGAAGGGCAATTTGGGAATTACAATTAATTTTTTATTTAATTCAGAAAATTAATTGTTATCAATATCAACTAAAATTCTTAATCTGCGTGAAGTTATGTTTGCTTGTAATCAAGAACAGTGGAAGTATGCAATTTGACTAGTTTGATTTATCAGCAGATAACTATACCATCAACAAGAATCATATCCCCCACTGCTACATCATTGACAAAATCATCATAGTTTACACTGACACAGTCTGCAGTTCCGACACCTCTCTGAATAGTAAAAGTGAATTCTTGCCCAGTTGTCAAATTGATTGGTTGGGGCAAATCCCCACTTCTAACCTCAGGACCCTAAAATTAAAGGGAAAAATAAATCAGATAATTCGAATAAATACTATTGATTTGACAAAAAGAATTTTTGAGAAAAATTGCATTATAAGCAACACATTTTTTTTTTTTGCTTTTGAGAAAAGTATAATAAGTAGCACATTTGATCTCATGTATATATGATTATTTTATACTCAAATCAGTTTATAATCAAAAGTTTAGAGAGACCTTTTGGGAAAAAGAGCAATTATTCTCACAAATGCTAGTCTTATTTATAAATTGATTACGATCAATTAACAGAGTAGCCAAGGGGCTAGTTAGGAGTTAACCAACAGCGTTATAATCAGTAGCTGAATCAAAGCTTAATCACCAGCTAATCACATCACATGTAGTTGACCAAGTGATGATAAGGTGTGCTGCTGTTCATGGTTCAGGCATGGAACAATTTTTGCTGGCTAACTTTTAGCGGCAACATTCAACTATGCTGATACTTGGAGCACTTGGTTGGAGCATAGCACTCGGAATTTGGTTGTTAGGGGTCCGACATTGAGTAGATAAAAGTGCTCCATGTGGTTCTTAAGCCCACATTATAGAATACTTATCAGTAGTAGATTTAATTTTGATGTCTTATCTTGGTAAGATTCAGCATAACGTAATCCTCATCACTAGTATTTTTTATTTTAGTTTATTTATCTTGACCAATTTAGTCAGGATCGGGATCCTACGTAGGATCAGTCGGCCGGTGAAAGAACGTTAACACAAGGAACGTAACACAGTTCGTAAGTAGGATCAGTAGGTTTTTGATAGAGTTGAGAGAAATAAATAGAGAAAATAGAGTGAAAACAGAGGAACCAAGCAAAAACAACAGAGAAAATAGAGGAAAAACAGAGGAACCAAGCAAAAAAAATAGAAAAAAACAGAGGAAACAGAGCAAAAACAGAGGAAAACAGGGCAAAAACGAACCGGAGTAAAGTCAAAGCACGGTTGAGGTGCTGTAGGACGTAGAATCGTACGATCCTACGAGCCAGCACTCGATCCTGACTACAATGATCTTGACAAGATTCTGCATAACAGAATCCTTATCAATAGTACAAAGAAAGATTGTACTACACGTAGACCTATGACTGGAATCCACGCTATGGTTCATAACAGCATACTGTCACGTTCAAATGAATTTGGTCAAGATCTGATTCTATAAATAAAATCATGAAAAAGGATTTGATCATGAAAATTAATGTCTCAAACATCCATATTAAATTATGGTTTCATGTTCGATCATCAGAAATAAAAGGAACATAAATAACATGTCAACTACTGAACCACTAAGTAACGAACTAATTTTGAGTTATAACCAGTTTTCTGGTTCACCGTTTGGTTTGATCATTTATATGTCAGCAACTGAACATAAATTAAGGCCAGTTTACCGGTTGTTCCTGGTTGAATTGTAGTCTGATTGAACAGGTTGAATTGCAGTTGATTCAGTCTTTTTATTTTTTTACATTTTTCGATACTTGGTTTAATTTATTTATTTATTCATCATCCAGTTCAACAGTGTTTAAACCAATTAAACTATGACTCGTCCAGTTTTTAGAACATTGACATCAATCAGTCATGCGGTGTAAGAGACATGATATTTTTAACGAAAAGTTTAGTTACAGATGAGACTCAAAATATGAACCAATCACCCAGTAATATGGTATCATATAATTCAAACTATTTTTCAACTAGAAAACAAAGTCAACCCAACACACCAGTTGTCACAATCTTCGTGGAAGGTGCTTCAATAAAATGCCAACAGAAATACAAAAACAAAAAACCAAATCAAAATATAAAAGCCTAAAATTTCAATTAAGCTGGTATAACTTTTGCAGGCTACTTTTATAGAAAAGTTTAAACACTATAAAACAAAAAATTGACAAATGCAATCAATTACTAGCATTCCATTAAATCCCCCAAAAAAGGCAAAAGAATGTTGAGGTAAGAACAAACCTTAGTGTCAAGCATAATTGCAATAACATTGTCCTTAGATTGTGCATTATATTCTTTAACCAAGTCAATAACTTTTTGATGAGAAGCATGATCACCGTGAGACATATTGAGACGAGCAACATTCATACCAGCCTCAGCCAACTTCCAAATCATTTCCTTAGTATCGGTAGATGGTCCAATAGTACATACTATCTTTGTCTTACGCTTAAACGTAGGCTTCGACCACATTCCATTTCCATTTGAAGCATCACCAAATGGCTGCACCCCATGTAAACGTTGCAACTGCTCCTGAATCTAATCACCATAATACAAGGGTCAACAAAACAGTTTTCCCAAAAATAAAAAGCCCAAAAGAGTAACCCTCCAATATAGTTCATGAAGCATCATTATCTCCTATTTAATCCTAAAGTATGTAAAATTAATAACTAATCCCTGAAATTTTACAAGTACTCGTAAAAATTATAAAAAATAGTCATGTTCTATCTAGAACAAACATTTCATACTATAGGCTTTCCTGGTGTCAAACACCAACACAATCCAGACACGCGTTACATTCAATTACTTTTGCTTTCTCAAATTATTACCAGTGTAAATGTGTCAGTATAATGTCTAGTGTCGGTGCAGTGCTTCATAGGTCTTGTTAGTCCATATCATCTTATTGGTATACAACCAGCATTACCCGAACAAATTTTCATATACTTTAAAGATTACACATTTTTTTGTTTAGAAACTCGGTATCCGGCCTAATGACAGACTAATCCGACGACTAGTTCCACCGTCCACTAGCAGGGGCCCAATTGAAGCCAGCAAATCCCTATATGAACATTGTTGGAACCTAGAAGATTCAAACCTTGAGACCTAGAGAGGATAACACTCCGGTCATAAGCCTACATCACCACACCAACCCCTTTAAAGATTATACTACTTATTATTTGCATATACTTTACATATTTCCTAAAGTAAAATCTAAAGTGAGGGATTACTCAAACTCTATGAAGCACTGATACAGACACAGATACCAGACACGACATGGACACGCCGAAACCGCTAATAATTTGAGAAAATCACATAATTCAGTGTAATTATATGTCGTGTCTGACACTGGGACACGTCTAATCCGAGAAGTGTCCGTGCTAGCTTAAACTCAAACCCACTTTTATACACTTTCAAGGTTATACTGCATGTGACTTTTACACATTTCAGTAACTTCCTACAGTATAATCAAAACCCATTTCCATTATCCATCATTTCAACCATCTGGGCCATCACAAAAACCTCAAAGCTTCACCCTTTCACAACAAAAAACTTCAAAACAACAAACCTTTGAATCATCTTCAGGTGAAACAGGAACAACTTCAGCAGGAGCTGATTTCCTTGCACTGATAGAAGAGCTTCTGAACACCAATCTACAGCACTTGTTCCCTCTTTGTTGGAACACTTTTGAAGCAAAAGTTGGTGGTTTCAACAGCTTCTGAACTCTTTCATGTGTAGATCTTGTAGTGGGGAGTGTGGTTTGGATGGATCGTGTGGCTACAACTTGTGACATTGTTGAAAGAGAGAGAGAGAGAGAGAGAGAGAGAGAGAGAGAGAGAGAGGGCGGAGGTACTAAGAAGAGAAGGGAGACCTCGGTTGCATCGAATGTGTTTATGATATGTTTGTTTTT
>Ga0228710_1006947_pt1 | contig 16919 bp, 12 predicted proteins | sample MedpolnodulmetaG_FD_177995 | JGI IMG/M metagenome (GOLD analysis project Ga0228710, IMG submission 177995) | Root nodule microbial communities from Medicago polymorpha collected in Santa Monica, California, United States - pink nodules | ecosystem: Host-associated > Plants > Roots > Nodule... | reverse complement strand
TATTTCTTTCCTAGGAATTCTTTATTCCCGGGAGTTATTTTTTTAACTTTGTAACAAACATAGGAATCTATAATTCCAACCTCCACGTTCCTGGGAATAATTTTTTAAACCAGGAAACAAACACCCCCTAAGAGTTTCAATCCATTTGTTGCAACTTCTAAAAGACTTGGGAATCTGAAAAAATTATAAAAACTGGTTAAAATGGAAAGCTATTGATTAGGTCCTCTTGAAAAATAATTTTGATAGATGATAATATATTTATTTTTTATGAAAAAAGTGATTTTCATCATGGTAAACAAACAGGAAATAGCTTATGCTTTTCGTAAAAATCTCTAAAAAATCATGACTAAATTATTTAATGCCAAAATCACTTTATCTTATATTTTCGATTCCCATTTCATACAGCATATATCTTGTGTTCTATACCATTGTTTTGTGAAATACATTTTACTTAATTCCTTGTGCTTTTCCATTTTGTCCTCCTGATAAATCACGTCTTTTAACTCAACAGTCAAAATGGTGCGGTTACGTCTGAGGTGGGAGACTATCCTGACCACCCACAATCACCCAGCAACGTACCTGTGAATTTAGAATCGAGTGAGGTTGACGGGTCGTCCAGTGCTATTCCAGAGTATAATGAGTCTAAGCAAGACAGTGCTTTGCCGCCCGAAGGTCATCAATACCCAGGCATGCATGTTTCTCCGAACTACGGTTTTGGTTTTGTGCCCCCAATGTCGGGTACTCAGCTCCAATCATTTGACAATTCTGAGTCTCAGACACGTGATGTTTCTCGGCTTCCAAGCTTTATTGTGAGCCCTGCCACTTATATCGTTTTTGTCTGTTGTTTAGTTTATTATGCATTTTTGTTGCTTAAAAAGTTAAAGTATGTTTGTATCTTACTATAGGTCCAACCACAAGTGGATCCTAGTTATTATGCTCAATTTTACCGGCCAGGTGCTGATAGTGATGGTCGTGTTTCTCCTTTTGCTTCTGCTGGGGCTACCACCAAGTACAACAGCAATGTTGCGGTGCTGCCTACACCGAATTCTCAAACTCCTCAAGAGGTTTGCATCTATACAATACAATGTTGTTTCAAAGTTGAAAAATCTATCAGGTGCATTTACTTTTTGATTTCTGATCATGGATTTGTATTGTGAATATTGGCAGCATAGTTTGATTTCTTAAAATTTGATACAAATTACAAAGAATGTTATTTCTGAAAGGATATCTTGTGTAGGTTTAGCAATGGTTGAAATTATGTGTGCACCTCTATGTTTGATTTCTTAAAATTTGATACAAATTACAAAGAATGTTATTTCTGAAAGGACATCTTGTGTAGGTTTAGCAATGGTTGAAATTATGTGTGCACCTCTATTTGACTCATTTGGGTTTTCTAGGATGTTCTTATACTAAGCCACACATTTACTTGATTCTTTCCATAATTTAAATTCATTTTTGCATGTGTTAAATTTGTCGTAGGCAAAGGATGAAGTTGGGAATATTTTTAATAGTGGAAAGAAAATTGATAATGTGATGTAGACCCTGAACTATAACAAAATACAAGAGTGACATCGAAATTCTTGCAAACTGTACTTTAAAATTCCGTGTTAGGTGTGACCTCACCCCATTAACTACCAAGACCCCTAAAATCCTGAACTCCTCTCGTGTATTATCGTAGACTGTATAATCAAAGTAGTCTAGATAGAGTCAATCTAAGCATTATGTTTTGCAGCCCAAAGGGCTCTTATAATTATATAATGCCATTGATCAGCCCCTGACAACTTGAGCTTTGCCTTTTGGGAGAGTTATTTCCGCAACAAAATGCACTACTAGATCAGAGATAGACAGTTGATTAAAGAAATCATTTATCATGGGAAGCTATGGTACACACAAAATGGTGCTTCCATTTAGGGGTGTAAACAAGCTGAGTTGAGCACTTACTAGTTTGAGTTTTACTTGTGAAAAAAAAAGCTGAGTTGAGCTTGGCTCATTTATATAAATGAACCTAACTAAAAATTTGCTTAAGTTATTCTAGACTATTACTTTTTTATAGTCCAACAAACAAAAAATTCATAAAATCTTGACTACTACAAAAAGAAACTTCAATATTAATTTTAAAACTCTCATGTCTCAATGAAGTTTTACATATCTTCATAATATAAATAGCAACGGCTAGTAAAATAATCATATTCAATTTATTGGTTAAATAGCCTCCTTCAAAATGTTTTCCATATCAATCTATTTTGCGCCTTAGGGGTCCTTTTTTGTCTTGAACTAAGTCAGAACCTTAGTAATTAGTATATAGGTTTATATAATCGAACTATTCACAAGCTCATAGTGTTGAGCTTGTAAGGCTTGAGCTAGACTTATTTAAATATTCGAGCTTAATCCCAAGCTTGAGTCTATCTATTTGATTAACCAAGCTTGATCAAGCATTTAATGTCCGAGAAGATCATGAATAATCGTTAAATAACTTGTGTTTTATATAGTTTTTTAACACCAGGTTGGAACAAGACACGAGTTTTCAAAAAATTTATGCCATTATATGTTTATTTGCAGGGAGGTATTTTGTCCAACGCAGGTCAAACACCAATTGCGACTCAAGCAGCAGGACTAATGCAAAGCTCAATACCTGTTACGCAGCAGCCCCTCCCTGTCTATCGGCCGGGGGTTCATTTATCTCATTACCCTCCGAACTACATTCCTTATGGTCACTATTTTTCACCATTTTATGTCCAACCTCCAGCAATGCACCAATATTTGGGTAATGGTGCATTTCCTCAACAACCTCAGGCCAGCACTGTATATCCACCTCCCCCAGCTGTGGCAGCCCCAGGAATGAAATATCCTCTTCCACCATTCAAACCTGGAACAAATGCAGCAAACCCTACACACCTTGTTATGCCAAACACTTTTGGAATATATGGTTCCTCTCCAGCTGGTTATAATCATAACTCTGCAACAACTGCCGGGAATTCAGCCTCCAACGAGGATCTTGGTTCTTCTCAATTCAAGGAAAATAATGTATACATCAGTGGACAACAGGTTTGTATTGTTTGTTCCCTTTGACTCTAGTAGGGGTGTGACAGATCAGTTTAGTTTGGTTTTTAGAAGAGAAAACCCAAACTAAACCAAACTGATTTAACATTTTTTAAAATTAAGAAACTTGGTTTTAGATCACCGGTATGGTTCTTGCACTCCTAAACTCCAAATGTCTCCAGTTTGCTAATTTGGTTAAAAAATTTAATGACCATTTATTTTAATGGTCAAACAAAAACAATATTCACTGATTCACTTGTTGGAGTTCAATTAAATTTAGCAGATTTAACTCCTGCTCCTTCATGACAGTTACAAAAAAGCGCACACCGTAACTTTTTCCATTTATTTTCCTGTGTATTTTTGGTACCAGAAAACTTACGTCTGATGATAATTATTTCATTTATTTCCGCTGCAGAGCGAAGGTTCAGCAGTGTGGGTGGCTGCACCTGGCCGAGACATGAATAACTTGCCCACTAGTTCATTCTACAACCTTCCACCTCAAGGTCAGCACATGACTTTCGCCCCAACTCAGGCTGGCCACGGCCCTTTTACAAGCATCTATCACCCTGCACAAGCAGTGACAGCTGCAGCAGTCCATCCGCTGTTACAGCAATCTCAGACAATGGCAGGAGCAGTTGATATGGTAGGACCAGGCGGAAATGTTTATCAGCAACCTCAACATGCACAGATGAATTGGCCAAGCAATTACTAGGCTGCTTATATTAGATAATTGAGTCTTATTTTTTGGGAAATCCAAAATATAGTTGGATTTCCATGATGAAAGATGTGGCGATTGGCTACGTTTTGAGTGTAAAAAGTTGGAAAATTTGCCATTATAATCTTCTGATTGCTTGGGGAGGACACATGTAACCGATATTGACAATTGAAGTTAGACAAGGTAGAAACATATGCAGGCCTTTTCTTTTGTTTTTTTTATTCCTGCTATTTTGTGTTTTTTTAGCATTAATACCTTTTCATAGCTCTATTGAGGTCATTGAACTCTATTAGAGTATTGTTGAGTGATGAGAAATGTCCATTCTTTGTTTTTAGTTTTGAGTTTATTATAGGGTTTGGAAGGATTTAGGTTGGTGGGGAAAGCTTTTCTATTGTCCCTTGTCTTACATGTAAAGTAAATTTTGATAGCAAGAAAATTATTTGCTTATGCTGCTGTTGTTTTCATATGGGAAAAAAAGTAAAATGTCTGACCAATTGCTTGCAACTAAATGATGCATCCATCCACATTTCTCGTCATGGTTTACAGGTTAAAACAAGGGAACACTTGTGAGATTGACTCTAATTGTCAACCCCTGGAATTTCATTTGTTTCTTGGGTTTTTGACTCCAAATGTTAGTTTCTGAGAATGTTCGTTATCATGTTATGAGATTGAATTCTAAGTTGGAAGTTACATTTCAATTTCATCCTTTAGCCGTTGTATATGATGGTGTAACTTGTTTTCATTGTATCATTAATGCACTAGGATCTACGATTCATTTATTTTTTTGGTTATGAATTGTGCGTCACTTGTGTGTTACTGCAAAGATTAATTCAAGGAATCGGGTAGATTCAAACACACAATCAAGAATAATATAATGTTGGCTGCCTGCTTCTCCTTTGTGTAGATGTTGAGAGTTGTTTCAACAAATGGCAAACGACAAACTAATGATACCGAGTTTGCACAATTTCCGCCCTTGTGAATTGTCATAATATACCAATAATTTGACTGTGGTTTGCATGCAATTTTGACATGCTTGTAACGTGTGACCTCATACTCTAAAATTGGACAAGCTAAAATTTCGATGTTCGGATTTTGACTGATTTTATTAAGGTACATGAAAGTATCTAGTATTTTGGTAGTAATACATTGGAACGTAAGAATGTTATGTTTTGGGGACTTATCTGAAACAAGCAAGCCGTTATTCTTATTAGAGAAATGTCTTTATTTTTTATGCCATGGACGAGGTTTTAAATGATAGTTGTTTGTGGCCATAGTCACATAACGATCTTTGATATTATGATTTATGAAGAATCATAGTTGAATTCGATTGATACAATTTCAATCGTAGTCACGTTACAGTTTCAAAACGACATAAAATCGTGGCCACGAACCTTTATTTAAAATCATGACAATAAACAAAAGCATTCACACCACTAATACACATAACTCTGGTATCCATGGAGCTTCTACCGTACATTAATAGCACCAACCACCATATATATTTCACTATTTTAGCAAGGTTGTATAAGGCACATCTCACGAGACAATTGTGAAGAAGAATTATGTGCAATGAAACTCTAGTGATTTGATACCAAGAGTCTTAATGGTGCCATAGCATGTGTTATGTAGTATCTAAGAGGTTAAACCTACGACAATGTCAATGTTTGCCGAGACATTATTAGTTAGACCGAGATCACTGTTAGTAGCTTTTATTGCTCCATTTAAAAAAGGAAAATGCCAGAGGATTCGGTCTGTACATGATGCTTTAGAATAGGGATTTGTGTACTGTATGTGTATGGGGCTTCATCAATTGCTTTCTACCCAAATAAATAACTATTGTCCATACAGCTAGCTACCTAAACTCTATACATCCCATACAATAATGACAAAAAGTAACAGGAGTATTATTTTTTCCGCCTCATTAGTTTCTCGTGCGTTTTTATTTTATTTGAATGAAAATACATTTTATTTGGATTATGAAATCCGAATTGTAGTAAAATAAAGAAAATGTGTCGTGATTGATATCTAAGGTTTTTGTTGACCACCGTACAATCCCTGCAAATCAATTTTGGGGATTGTATGAGTAGTCAATAGTGACCATGATATAATAAAACACATCTATCTAAAAAATAGAAATAAAATGGAAGAATGAATGAGAAGTGGGGAATGAATGAATATGATGAAGGATGCAAAACTATTTTTAGTCGTAAACTTATCCTAGACTATAACTACAATCAAAGGAAACGTGTACCATGCCTAAATCGACCAAAAACAACATTAAACACACCACAAACCATCCAAACCTTTGGTCCAATGCCACCGTCCACAGTCTGGGATGGTTCAGATTATATATGTTGAAATACATAACATTTCGTCCAAATTTTTGAAATGCATTGTTCAAAAACTTTGTTTCTAACATCCGAAGTATGGTCAACTATGCTGAATTTTTGTTTATCTCAAAATTTTCTCCAATATATCGATGTGTCTTTGTATTTTGATATATTTCATTTATGAAGGCAAGACCGGATTGTGTTATAGACAACAAAACAACCATGATTGCCTAAACTAGGCAAGAGAATGCGATGAAAGCTAGATATGGCATACCCAAGCGTCTCAGGGGCCAGAGCTCGAGGCCGCACATGATCCCCATTAGAAGGAGGTTGAGAAGCAAAAAGAGGCTCCGACACAGCCTCAAGAGTCATATCCTGGCGGCTTGGAGAACACGTCAGTCTTGATCAGTATGCGCACTGTGTCGCTAGACTCATCAGTGGGTGATGTAAAAATCGTCAAATTTATTTATATATATGGTTTCAATTGTTTCTTTTTAGTTATTTCTTCCAATTATTTTTTTCCTTTATTCTTTATTTTAAGTTATTTGTTCCAAATTGATTAAATTTTAATTTTATATATTTTATTATTTATTTTAATTGATTTTTTTCTGTTCCGCCAAACTTTTAAGTGCATTAACAACATAAAGAAGATCTCAAAGCTGGAAACACTGAATAAGAAGTGGTTTAGAGATACCATTAGAGGTAGTGGATCGACAACTCTTGCACATATGTGTTATTCCATAATCGACAATGACTTGTTTTTGACCTTTAATAAGAGGTGGCATGAGAAAACAACCGACTACCATCTCCCTGTTAAGGAGATGACATTGATATTGAACGAAGTGTCATGTCTTCTGCATCTTCCCATTGAGGACTGTCTCTTGAGCTCCTGTGGGTTATCCAACTTGTAATAAATCTAGATACAAACATATCGATTTATTGTTTTCATATTTTGACATATTTATTTTGAGGCATGCAAGAATCATGGAAGGGAGGCTCTCCTCAAAATACATTTGAATAGCATGCACTTCAAAGCATCAAATGTACGTTCAATGAGGTCATATGCTCATGTGGGTCTATTTTCCCATCCTACTCTTACATAGTCAGGAGTCAGAATCACCTTGGTATCAATTTTTTCGTTGATTTTAAATTTGAAAATGAGTTGTGTCTTGTACCCCCTTTGGTTTCACTTCTTAAGGTGACTAAGGAGGAGCTTCTCTCACTTACTCAAAGTTGATGGCATTGACATAATCATCATTTGCAGGCCACCTGTTTTTTTTGCTTTTGATTCTTCTTATTACGATTTTTAGTTTGGGCCTCCATTTCATCTACGTTGTTCTCAGGAATTTATTTGCTATAACCACATCATCAAGGTGATTATGTTTCATGACATTTTAACCCCTCAAATTTGTTTCTCCTTCGCGAGGGAGTACGTTCCGAGAGGAGATTTTGTATCCGTTAAGTTTCCTCTGGGGTAGAAAACCATGGCATCTAGATCCTTCGTTCTGGATGTTAGAGTTCTCGATTTTGTGCACTTAGTTATCCTTGGGATGGCTTTGGGGGATTTGACATCTATTGACCACCATGTTGACGAGATATTAAGGCCTATGTAAATATTACTAGGGCCCATGATGAGTGCCAATGTTCTTTACGAACATGATAATTTGATCACTAGAGTTGGTGATGCAGGCTCTAGTATCTTAATATAATTTCCATGTCTTTGGTCATACATTCCTTCTTCAAGTGATGAGGTGTGCCTTCAAAGACACTTTGATGCCAAAGTAAGGAAACATGTGTGCAAATTATGAATAAGAGAGTGGACGATAAGTGGCATCAAAGTTGTTTCTATTTTAATTGCCGTGATAGCTGGCAACTTTACTAGATAAGTTCAATTTGTTGTTATAACTTAATGTTAAGGTAGATGGCAGCAATTAACCGGTTTGTACATGTTCCATGACATTCAGAATGATATGTGCATGTTAGTGATTTTGAGTTCTTGGTTGGTAGGCATGTTAGTTTCACGAGATAACATTGGAGTAGTTTTTCACAATGAGTTATCCTTTTCTGCATATATGGGCACCTTCAATCTTATTTGGGTTTAGACCTCGTAATTGGACATGTTTGCTCATTTAAAATTGAATTTCTTTAGCGGAGAATCCATTGTATATATGGATTGGGCCTTTTAAGCCCTAATCTACTCAAGACCTTATAAATGAGTGACTTTGTTTAATTTTACAAGACAAACTAGACCCAACGGCGATTCCCCAAACCATATTGATGGATGTCTAGATCGTTTTCTCAACCCTTGTTATCTCGCATCTGTGTAGAGAGGTACATCTAATCTTTACTCTTTATTTATCGCTCGTTCACTTTGATTCTTGTATGATTGAACTAATTATGATGATATGCTAGTGAAGGGTATACCACTCAAAATGTTGTTTTACTTAAACCATGAAATATATGAAAAATCTCATGTCATTCATTTTGTTTTTAAATGGATTGCATCTAGTTTTTTGTCGGCTTCTTTTATTTTGTTTAATATTGTGTTCTTTTGTGTTCATTAGAAGGAAACAAAACTTAGATCAAGGACAACCAATTTATATTAGATCAAATAAAAATCATCAATGTTATCATAGATTGCTATGTTATCTCTATTATGTATGGCTCTATTGTTCCTTTTGATGATGCCCAACACAAATCGTCATTGACTTTCTTAATTTAAGAAGAGGTTAAGTTCATGCAATTAACATCACTAATTGTTCTTTGAGATCGGTGAGTTTCGAGAATTAAATATCAAATTCAATGAGTTTTTACATTTTTATTCTTGATATCTTTTCAAATTAATATGTCAGATCTTCATATTGTTTCTACGAATATGACTTCTTTAAGAAAAATGATATATATTTTAAATTATTTTAAGTTATTTTTCATTTTAACATATGAAAGTTTTTTTTTATTATTATAAAAGTAAGAAATATAAGATAAATTCTTCTAATAACAATTCCAACAACAATGTTATATTTACAAATAGAAGTAATTTTCAATAATTTACTTCATGATATATGATGAGGTAAGTTATATGGTTAGTAACTTTGCTATTTGTCTATCATTTTGTTTCCTGTGCTATTATATAATAATTACTTCCTTAAAAAAATATATAATAATTACTGAAATTTGTAGATTGATCGAAGAGAGTGAAATGTATATATTGATTATTAATTTTATTATATGGTGAAATAGAATCATTGGAAGCTAATTAAAAGTGATATCATTTGTTGGAAACCACTCATATCTGTATAAAAAATAAGGATTGCCATTGAATTTATGAGTTGATGATTAAGTATAATAATTTGTTCATGTTTTCTCGATATGAAAGTACATTGTTTTTCCCTTAAAACATATATTTCTCATCCCACCATATACGCAAAGAAAATTCAATTTTTCATCCTTAAAAAATTGAATTTTCTATGCGTATATGGTGGGAAGAGAAATGGATGTTTCAAGCAACAAAGAAAAAATGGCCTTTCATATTTACTAAACATAAACAAATTCAATGACATTCCTTGTTTTTTATACATATATATGGTTGGTTTCCAACAAATGACATCATTGTTAATTAGTTTCCACATATCCTATTTCACCAATTAATAAAGTTATTAATCATTACATACATTTCATTCTCTTCCATCAATCAACAAATTAAAGTAATTTTATTATATAATTACAAAAGAAACAAAATGATTGACCAATAGCAAAATTACTAACCATATAACTCACCTCATCATATATCATGAAGTAATTTATTGAAAATTACTTCTATTTGTAAGTATATCATCGTTGTTGGAATTCTCATCAGAAGAATTTATCTTCTTTTTTTTTTTTTACTTTTACAAAACAACTTCCGTGTGTTAAATTGAAAAATAATTTAAAATAATAGTTTTTTTTTAAAAGAAGTCATATTTATAGAAATAACATGAACATCTAACATATTAATTTGAAAAGAAATCAAGAATGAAAATGTAAAAACTCATATAATTTGAGATTTAATTTTTGAGGAAATTTTCCATGCAATGGATGCTTCAAGCATGTTGTCTATCCCTTTGTATGAAGAAGATAAGAAGTTGTAGCTAGTTGCAAGTTTACTTCTAACGGTGTTAATAGTGTTAAATTCGGCTACTACTTGGTGGATAATAGAGATTATGGGGTTGATGACAGTTTGGGGGCTAAAAATACCCCAAAGAATGAAGGTGTTCCTTTGGAGGCCGACAATAGGGTATTTACAAATTGAACAATGTTATCAATAAAGAATAGTTAATTGTACAAGTAAATGTGTCTAGTGCACCAACAACTATGAGAATGATTGACGTGTGTTCTTTGATTACAATATGGCCAAAGAAATGTGGGAGGAGCCATGTCTTTGGTTGATCATCAATGATTTGATTGTACCGAAGATGGTTTTATTTCACTTTTTTCCATTTGTTAAGAGTTATTGTCAGAAACACAACTAAGTACTTTGGTCATTGTTCTATGGTGTATTTGGAAAAGAAGGAACTATAACCTTAGAGAGAACGTCAAAGTTAGACCAGACATACCATTATAGTAAGAACAAGACAACTGACACCATGGACCCATGGTGCATTATCAACTCTGTTGGAATAAACTAGGTGCACGACCCGAGCAATCTAGGCAACTATGTGCACACCTTTCGGCACGGTCGTATATGCCCCAACATATCTGCGACTAGAGCTGTCAAAACGGGCCGGCCCCGTATGGGCCGGCTTGTTTAGCCCAATTAATCACAGGGCTTGGGCCTTAAATATTGAGCCCGAATTTTAATAGGGCTTTTTAGCCCGGCCCTAAAAAGCCCGGTACTCGTTATGGCTAGCCCGAACGGGCCGCGGGTAGCCCGTTAGCCCGCATAACAAAAAAAAATCCTATAAATTATATATATTTCAAAATAATTCTTTACTTAGTTGATGATCAAAGTAAAAAATAAAAGTGAAAATTCAATGAATTAACACAAATATAAATGTAATATAAAATTATATTTACTCATTTCTTTATTTATAATTTTAAAGATCAAATATATAAATATCTATAACTATAACGTATCTAATTTATTTAAAATTGCTTTCCTCGCCGTTTTAGTTTACGACGTTTGTACGAAAATGTTTACAATTTATTTTTGTGCTAGGCATTATTTAAACATATTAAAAATATTAATTATAAAAAATTATTAGTAGTATTTTATAATACTTTTTTTAAAAAAATGTAATTTTTAATATGGGCCGGCCCGTTTAGCCCGCGGCCCATGTAAGGCTGGGCCCAGGTAGTATATTTCGAGCCCATTTTTCAACCGGTCTTTTTGGTCCAGCCCGAAGCCCATTAGGGCCGGCCCTAAACGGACAGGGCCGCACCATTTTGACAGCTCTATCTGCGACAATTTCAAGAGAAAGAATTAAAAATTTGGGTACTACTTGCATGTCTATTGATCTAGATAACAAGTTAGTGGTTGGTGATATTGCGGGTAACCCCATTATAAGTCGGAGTTTGGTGTTATTCTATATACTTCTAAAACTTTTTTTATTTACTTCTTCAAACTTTAGAATAAGTTTCATTCGGAATCAAACAAGCAATGTGACTCATTTATTAGCTAGAGCGACATCGTATGTTAACTTATGTCATGCACAAATTAGCATTTCCCTACAAAATACAGGTTTTTGTATAACACGTAATATTGTGATATTTACCGAAATGAATTGAGTGCAGTTAAGCTATTGTTAGTAGCTTAAAGTCGACTGAACAAAATATAAAGACTCATATTTTAATGCAATTTTGATTTTTTAAGATATAAAAACTCTAACATTAAAATCTAAACCGTCCAATTTCAATCGGACATGCAGTCATGATAATCTTGAAATTGGATTTTCCACCGTTACAATAGGACGTTGTAAGTGATCTCCGCCATCATATCTGAAATTAGCGGCTAAGATCGTTTTACCATGTAAAATCATGTTTATAATAAGAATTACTCAATCTTAAATTTACGATTGAGATTGAGTAAAGTGTAAATTTAACTGCGTGGAATCTTACAACAGCAACCCTATGGTCCCATAATCCCTCTAATGAGAGTGTAAAAGTATGTAATCTTAGAAACACATTTTCAGGCTTTGATAATAAATATCCATAGTCGAGAGAGATGGGAGAGGGAGAGAGAATGGTGGAACCGCAACAAGAACCAGAACCAGTAACAACAACAACATCATCATCAACAACAACAACAACATTAACAACAACAACAACAACATGGAAGCAAAACCAAACAATCCAAACATTATCAGAAAAACTAACAAATGGAAACCTTAACACAAAAATCGAAGCTGCAAGAGAAATTCGAAGAATGGTTCGAAAATCATCAAAGACACGCTCCAAAATTGCTGATGCTGGTGTTATTCAACCACTCATCTTCATGCTCTCTTCTTCCAACACTGATGCTCGTCAATCTTCTCTTCTTGCTCTTCTCAACCTTGCTGTTCGCAATGAACGGTACAAAGATCTCTTTTTTTTCTTGTTTCTCATCTGGGTTTTGTATTTGCCTTCATGGGTATTCTTTGGATTATGTTTTCTTTGTGTAATGGGAAATGGGTTGCTTTCAATTTATGATTTTGTGATGAAGATGCTGATTTATTGATGATTCTGTGTTGTTTGTTTGTGACAATGATTTTGGGTTTGGATTAGGTTATATTTTGGGTTTGAAGTATTGCAAAAATACTGGAATTTGTTATTGACTAAATGTTTGTATTTTTCCTTGTAAATGAGATATATTTGTCTTGAGATGTTTGATTCAGGGAGTCTATAGAAACCACATTTGCATTTGGATTCCCTTTCTTAATTTTGTTATTTCAATGTTCATTTTTTATTTTGTCGATTTGTGAGTCTTAATAGTATTAGATGTACTTCCTCATTCCTGTTTGATCCTGAGCTTTACCACTTCCAACAATGCATTGGTATTTCTGATTTAAATTTCACGATTTCAATCTATTATTAGTAAGTAGTGAGCATGATTATACAGAAAAAATTAAATGCGCTACCTGTTATTCCTGAAATGTAGAAGACGATCTGGGATGATTGAAATCATGTAGGAGTGTCGTGAGGCTCAACCTGCCTCAGTGGCAGGATGCATTGACTCTCTAAAGCTAGTGTTAGTATTTCAATCGATGGATTTAGAGTTTAGAGTGTCTAGGCTAGAAATGAACTCCTGTGACGCGGATTCTGTTTGGTACCCCTTTGTTTACATGTCTCCTCCAAGGCGACATTGTTACTTGGCGCATGCTACATGATCTGCTCACGATTATTGTGATGGATTGGAAAATTTTGTTCCTTCTCATGCCAACACATATCTGACTTGCGTCCTCTTTGTTGGGAGAGTATCCGGTAGAATCAGTTACGAGATGGTTCTCTCATTCACCACCATTGACCCTTGAACTGGCTGACCCACTCTTACTACCGTCTGAAGTTGAACTGTGATAGAGCCCTATGTTACCCATCATCTCTTTATCAATCTCTGCTGCATTTAGACTTTGTCTTCTACAGTTAGGGTTTGTCAGTGGCGGATCTTAGTGAAGACCCATGGGAGCCATGGCATCCCCTAGGTTTTCAATATATATTATATTAGGCGTATTTTTTCTGTAAGTTTTCGGCTGTTGCAGCGGTAAGCTAGCCTTAAAGACCCCCAATGGTCGCGAGTTCGACACTCACACCATCTTTTTTTTACATATTTCTCTTGTATTTAGATATTTTATTCAAAAAAACATGCAAGTAGGGATTCGAACCTGCACCCACTTGGTATTTTCAAACAATTTAAGCCATTAGGTTGGGTGATGATTTTTTCTCTATTTTGAAACTGTTTTATATATATTTCATAGTGGTTTGGCACCCCCAACAAATTTACTCAAGATCCGCCACAGGGGTTTGTTATTCGAAATGGGATTTTGAATGAAGACAAACACATGGGAATGACTGTTTTATACATTTTCAGTTAATTTATTCCTTCTCACGTTCATTTGGATGCGTATTGTTTACGTCATCATCCAACTTGGCTGTTAACATGTTACGTCGTAGAGAGCGTTAACATCAAACTAACTGGATCTAAGGTATGGACTAAATTGACCAATGATATACAGTCAGTGTTGTAGATGGTGAAAGGACAAAAATCTGTCACATAAACATGCCATTAGGGCCTACGGTGTCAGCATGGTTGTGCATCCTTTCACAAAATGCCTTGTCGAAAAAGCCGCCATGCCATTCCGCCACGGCTGAGTACACTTTAAGGATATATGACCAAAATGATTTTTGCTTACTCAATCAGTTTACAACATCAAATTAAAAATTTAAGAATAAATAGGTTTCCATAGTTACGTTTTTAACCCAGGTTAGTAAAATTCCTAACTAGGGGTATTTCTCCGAGTTATCTCCTTAGTTCTTACTCGGCTTCCCAAAGTCAAGATCCTTCATCCTTCTTTCTCCCTTCAAGTTTCAAGCAAGGGTCATAAATTGTAAAGTTACAAATCCTTCATTAATACAAAAAATCCATATCAAGTCCTTAATTCTCCATTCTATGTAAAGGTCCTAGCTTTAATAGTTCTCAGTAGCCTGCTAAAGCTATTACAGAGCGACCTCAATCTTCAATCCATTCACTGCTATGGACTGTTTTTTATGTAGTGGGCGAGCAGCTACTACCCTGTATAATTGCAGCACTCTCAGCAGCTTTTTTTCAAATGAAGAAATTCCCTATTGATGCTCCCTTTTTTGTGCATTATTCTTGGGGTATAATTTGCAATCTTTCCATTTTTTACACAAGAAAACTCGTGTTTATGATTCAAAACTGGATTTTCCGTTCAGCTTGTTATTTGAGACCTAAAACACAACAAAGGCTGACCACCTCCCACTTTCCACCCACTGACCCAGCCATCTGGCTGCATTTCCAGTCAATCCACCACATTCTGGCAATGTTTCCTACCAAGCCTTTTTTTTATTTTACAGCAGAACCCTCCTTTGGTCTCTGTTCTGTTCATACATATCCAGAGAGAACTCTGCTAGTTTTTCCTCCAGAAATATTCACTGTCCCACTATAGCATTTTTAGGATCCACTGACATGTACGATTGATAACTATGGGGTATACCTGATGAGTCAAACAAACATAATGAAACATGTCTTTATGGTAAAGAGATATTAGGGCTCAGTTTGTTATAGTGGGTAAGTATTACCATAGGTTTTGGATATGAAGTTTCGCCCATTACCTTGATACGGTCCAATACCCAAACAACGGATAAAGGGGACTGCATAAAGTAGCAAGTAAGGATGGTTAACCTCAGAATAAAAGCAGAAACTAAATTAGACATTTCAATCTATTACTAGGAAGCTATGATTGTTGCTCTGCATCTTTTCCCCAGATGTTATGTCCTTGCTGAACCAGCAGCTGTGATGCTACGAATCACGGGGAGTGAAATTGGCTGTTTTGATAGACTTCCTGCTACAAGTGTTGAACACCGGAAATTGTACTGTTCTATCTAAAGCTTGGTGTCCAACATATGTGTTTTATTATCCTTTGTTTTCTGAAGTAGGATCTTAACCATAAGTCTCTTATTGATACTAGTGTACTTATTTAGTGGCTTCCACATTCAAAAGGGTAACTTAGGTAGAAACCAATTTTTTTAGATCTTTTCAATGCTGAGCAACTTGATGTTTGAGAATAAGAAACCGATGTGTAGTGTTTCTATCTAATGTCTCTGTGGCTGGGTTTAATTTTCCAGTCAGAAAGTGGCATGAACCATTGCTAAATAAACAATGTATTTTTGTATTATGGAATGCTGGAATTGTTGAACCTAAAATTACTATATTTGCATGTCATCAAAATGATGCACAGGAAATAACTACTCGATAATCTGATTATTTTAGCTTTATCATTTTGATTTCTTTACCAAACTAATTGAACATAGCAATTTTATGTTCAGTGCAAGAAACCACCTATTCATCCTTTACTCTCTTCATTCCCGTTATAATTAGGTTGAGTTAATTTTCACTCCTAATTAGTATTAGTAACCAAAACGAGATGTTGGGTGTAATTGATGAATACTAAATGTTGGGGTGGCTGATTTATTTTGCTTGTGAGTCTGTCTCATTCTTGTGTTTGGACTGTTTTCTCCAATGGCTTGTCAAAAAGAAGATCTTAGTGATGTTAATGTTTTTCATGCGCATTTGTACTCTTTCTTGATGTGCATAAATATTGATTTTATGGTAATACTGTCTTGATGATTGAGAACACCGGTTGTTAGTTATTGATCCAATATGATTATCGATATGTATGATTCTACTTATTTTTGACGGCCATGTTGTCTGGTTTGATGATTACCCAGGCCACCTTTTTGGGGTTTGCCATGTCTCGGAAATTAGTTTTCTGCTTCAACTCTAAAAATGCATTTTTACTGCATACATGGAGCATGGGTACTCCTAAAAAGGTGAAGTACCCGTACCGGGTATGCGCGTGGTACTCGTATCTAATGTACTGAACCATACCCATTTTTACTTGGATTAATTTGCGGCAGTTAATACAGCAATTATTTTGGAAAAGTAGCAGAAATTATTTTGATTTTTTTATTGTATTTCAATTCTCTCTCTCTTGCTTTTGATGAAAATAGTGGAGATGGTGGAAAGAAAAAAGTAAATCTCTGAAACATAATGATGGAAGTGTGGCTAAACACATGGCTAAAATACAAACAATATTATACTATTTTTTATTATAATTGATTTTTTTTTCCTTGGATTGTTTTTACAA
>Ga0228710_1006946_pt1 | contig 16919 bp, 7 predicted proteins | sample MedpolnodulmetaG_FD_177995 | JGI IMG/M metagenome (GOLD analysis project Ga0228710, IMG submission 177995) | Root nodule microbial communities from Medicago polymorpha collected in Santa Monica, California, United States - pink nodules | ecosystem: Host-associated > Plants > Roots > Nodule... | reverse complement strand
GACACGAACAGAGTAGTGGAGGAAGTGGTTGTACAGTTCGTACAATTGTCCTTTGTCAACGCTCTTGATAGAACAAGCATCCAATGCTTTCAAATTTCATCTCAAGGGCCGTTGTTATACTCTTTCAATCTTTTGCAATGTTTAGACAAGATTAAAACATATTTCCAGCTCTTGAATCATTAAGATTTTTCATCTCCTGATGAACTTCATCTTCTGGTGATCTTGCTTCTGATGACGCGCTTCTGATGAACTTGCTTCTGATGACGTCATCACTTCAGGAGCACTTCGTACTTTGGGAGCACTTTTCTTTAGACGCTTCAAGCTTCCTTTTTGTTGATTCTTTTGCTCTCTTTTGTTCTTCCAGAACCTCTTAAAGATATAAAATTTTGTCTATGGTCTTGTACTTGAACAAATATTAGCATATCCAATTGACAATTTTTAATACCTTGTTATCATCAAAACTCTAAGGGTAACATATGTTAAACATTTTTCGTTCTAACAATCTTCCCCAATCTAAGGGAAATGTTTGTTAAACGTATTTTGTTCCAACAGGATATTGTGAAAAATGTATGTTTAGGGGCTTAAAAAACATCTCTGTCAAGAATTGTTGTTTTGTTAGCTTGCCTAAAACCGGCGCATGTTAACTCAGATTGGGTATCAGCGATGTTAACTTACGCGGGATACCAATGCATGTTAACTCAAGCTGGATACCGAGTGTGAGTTAAATCCCATTGAGGTTATTTAGGGAAAGTCGGGGTGAGTATAAGCAAAATTGAATGGCGGAAGAGTAAAATTTGTCATTCTAATGCTAAGGTTGATCTAATTCTAGGCCCGGTTAAAGTAAGCCAACCAACTCAAGGAAATTGCTCTTTTCCCTTTATTTTTTTTGCTCACTCTCCATTTGATTTTATGTCCACGTGAGAAAAAATAACTTACACTATGTCTTAAAATAGGGTATTAATTAGCTTCTTTTTTTTTTTTTGTCTTCTTCTAACTTTCTCTTTTGCTCATGAAATATATATATATCTTTTTGATGGGTGAGTGGGGGTCTATGCATTAGTTGAGTTGAGTGCATAATCAAGGATTTTGTTGGGTCCATATTGTAAAGGACTAAAGGCACTCAAATGACTTTAAAGGTGTGGCTTTTAGACTACCACGCATATGCTATAGGTACCAACTTATGAGAAAGTTCTTAAAAATTTGAGCAGTGAGAGCACTTATCAATTTATTAAAGGGGCATGTGTATGTAGATGTAATACTTGAATCTATGCCAAGAATTTTAAATTTTTTCCCTTCATTATTGGTTAAACTCTAGAAAATATTATTTGTAGATTCCTTGCCAATATCTTCTTTTGTCATTGACTCCCTTTTTCCAACTCAGCATCACATGCTTTGGTTCAAAATATTTTATAACGTTTTGATTTGTGGATTACACGCAATGCCACTAATATTTTTCATCACCATACGTTTATACCTACTTTACCCTGGAAAAGCTCAAGTCATTCCAAAAGCTTCTTTTTAAAAAGTAAAATGAAACAAGGTTTAGAAAGAAGAATCACAAAGAGAACTTTAGTGGTTCTAGTCAAGAGAGCCAAATGGTATTTTTTATTTGGATCTTAACATGGGGCCTTCATCAAATTTTATAATTGTTTGTATCTTTTTTAATTAATTCGATATATCACTACCATATCATGTGATGGTATGATTCAAATGTTTTTGTAACACGTGTCTAGAAGGATTGATAAGGAAAAGAGTGATTCAACATTATTCAAGATTCAATTTAATTTTTAACTCTTCCAACTTGATTTATTAACCAGCAAATTTACCTAATTTAGGCTGAAAATAAAATTGGTTAAGTTGCCTAATTTAGGCTAAAAATGAAGCTCGTTAAGTAAATTTACCTAGATAGTGATGCCACTTACATGAGAAGTGAGTCATATTAGTGCAACATAACCATCCGAATGTTTTTTAATAACTAAATTTTTCCTCCAAATACTACAATTATCAAAGGATCATAAATGAGTACGGCCGGTTTAGAGTAGTCATCCTAGTAAGTTGATGGTATAATTTGAATATTTAGGTTTAATATTTTTAATTCTTAAGACCCAGATGATTTAGAGGACTCTATTGAATAGATTCCAATTAAATATTCTTTTTAAATAGAGAATTATATTTGTTTTTTCTTCTTTTTAAACCAAGTTCAAAGTCTAGAGTCTGGAACAAAGTTCAGAGTCTAATGTAGCATATATGAAAGAGATAAATAGAGAGAAGAAAGAGACACAAACAATTATACTGGTATTTTCCACAATCCGAAAGTAGTCCATTCCCCCTTGCACTTCCAAGAAAATTTTCACTATAATCACACAAGATTACAATTACTCAAGCACACAAGCAAGAGACTTCAAATACTCAAGCACACAAGCAGGAGATTTCCTATGCTCAAGCACAAAAGCAAGAGTCTTCTAAATGATGGTGTAAATCTGCAAGTGCACGGTTTAACAAAGTAGTAAAAGAGTATCGTTCCGACAGGGAGTTATTGAATTCAATTAACTATCATGAATGATTATAAGAAGAAAGTTTAGTTGAAAAGTTGAGATTTTAACGGTTTAAAAAGAATAATAAAAAGCGCCTTGGGATTATTGGTCCATCAAGGTGACAAATCCTTCACAAACCAAACCCTAAACCTAGAACTGTATGTTGGATCTATTTTCTAAAGACAAGTTTCTCTTTAGCCTATCACATCTCCTTTCGGTCTCAGCGAGTGTGTTTCTCTAGCAACCACGTCTATTTTCATGGTTGATTGCTATTGAAATCCTTGAAGCTCGAAACTTTATTGTCTCAAGGTTTGCTAGACTATTTTCATATTTCGCAATCCTTGTCTAAATTCACTTGTTCCAATATTAAAACTTCATCTTTCGATCCATCGCTTAATATTTGTGATAAATAAATAACAACTATTAAACTTCATCTTTCGATCCATCGATTAATATTTGTTATTGATTATAAGAACGGTGAATTAGATTAGAAAATACGTTTACATAAATTAGGGTTCGAGGCTTGGTTTGATTAGGATTAAGTCATTATACTTATCCAACAATCCCAAGACAAAGAAGTCTATTCACTCATGTTCATTGTAGACATAGAAGAGAAGAAAAAGAACATAAATAAAATAACAAGAAAATAAAGAAGAACTTTTATTAAAAGAAACAATATTCACTTATTATTTTCAAGAACAAAAGATGAGAATACAAGTTTGGTGGCTGCTCTGTTTATAGTCCAACAATGACTTAAGCCCTAAGAAATAAATCGCTAAAGTGTTGCACAAGAAACCATGGGCTTTAGGTTAGAAATAAACTAAAATAGGCAGTTTGTCGAAGAAACAAAAGCAACAAAAGGCATATGGGGCACGCCAGGCTTCATATTTTTGTGAAAGATCTTGAAACTTTTGGCACAAGATATTTTTGTATAAGATCTTCACATTTTTGGCACAAATAAGCTCCAAATCACCTTTCTTTTGCTCCAAGACGCAATCTTTGAAATATTTGTTCCTGAAATAAAATAACTTGCAATTGAAGTAAAATAGCTCTAAAAAGGAAATAAAAACATATAAAATCTAAATAAAATAAACTCAAATATTATATAAAAAACACTAATTATTGACTCATCACTAAACAAACAAATTACATAGAATAAGTTTGGTCGAACACTTGATATATAATCAGTGGTGTTCACAATATAAAACAGTTCAGACTCAAAGACTTAAGAATTTATAAGATATGAAAGTTGATAAGAAATTCTAAGTGATTGATGCACAATAATTTCAATAGAGTTTTGCCACAAGTTAAAATGTTGTTGAGTCTCTAGTTGTCTTCAAGTCTTCATTCCTTTATATAGAGGTATGAAAGAGACGTTGTAGAGGTGCCAGCGCATCAAAGAGTCGTTGTAGAAGCTTGATCAATCAACATTGATTTGTTGCTTGATTTGGTTAATGTCCTATGAAGGAATGTCTTTGAATCTTTTCCTTAATGAGGAATTAACCGTTCCAGTTGTAGCTTGTACTATGTGCAGAAAATGTTGGAGTAGTGGAGGTAGTGGTTGTACAATTGTATTATTGTCCTTCATTGTCCTTTCCATGTGGATAAGCATCCAAAGCCTTCTTTTTCTTCAGAATATACATTGCTTCAGTCTTTTAATCCCTTCTACATCTTTGTGTCTTCAAATAACCATAATAACTAACTTCAGGTTCTTCACTTAAGCTTCTGATGAACTTCAAACTCTAGGTGAACTTCAGACTCTGACAGTCAGCTTTTGGATGGTCTTCAGACTCTGACTTGCAACTAAGCTTCCCTTTAAAATTATTTTGCTCTCATTTGTTCTTCCAGAACCAATGCTTTATTTTAAAACTTATAAATTTTAGTTTATGGTCATGCACACTTGAAAAAATATTAGCATATCTAATTGAACTTTTAATACCTTGTTATCATCAAAACTTTAAAAGGCGGTGTCTAAACACATTTTGTTCCATCATGATCATGGCAAGGAAGGGTTCTAATGTCCTCACAGACAAAACAAATCAGAGAAAAAACTTAAAAAGATGAGATCTTGGAGGGAAAAACTAAAGGACATGGAGGAAACCATCACTTACGGCGGTGCACACCAATCATGGTGCCAACAGTTTAAACTTCTAACAGGTTACAACCCATTACAGGTGGATTCCAAACAAAAGAATGAGGAATTTAAATCCTAATAACCGCTTATCTACAGTGGAGACAACCACAACTAACGATAAAATCAACTATCAACTGGCATTGCCCTACCCATAATCACATGAAAACACCATTTGACGGTTTTCCACTAGCTACAATGTTCAAAATCAGAAAGAGAAACGAGAATGATGAGAAAGACAAACCTGTTAAGTGGTTGAAGATGAACAAAGTTTAAACGTTGAAGGGTTGAAGGACCAAAATGCACTTGAAACTTTCTCAAAAACTTGATGAAGGAATCTGGAAACTCTGAGTTGCAGGAATACAAAAATGGTAAATCTGTTTCCAAACAACAATTGAAACTATTTATACTCCCTTCGCAACCTTTCAGAAAACAACGAGCACAATCCGGTGTAGCCCTTCACCTACAACCCTTTGTAAGCCAACAAAGCAACTATTTTGATCACATCTTCTCACGCATCTAATTGTTCTGACCAAACTCAATATACTTCCAAACGCCAGGATCAAATCAACGGTGATGATGGAAACCTTGGGAACAGATACCAAAGCGCACTCAAGGCTCTAGGTAATCAAGTACATTATTAACCTATACATATGGTAGTAAAAAAACTGAAGGCCATGTTCCCTCAGTCTAACCCTCGAGACATGGACATTAAATGCTAAAAGACAAACGTCCAACTCCATGTTGAGGGAATCTTCTGATCACCTCACCACACTAGTTGGTGGACAGATACAAAATCAAACTTGTCTCACTTAAACTATACAGCTCACCCCATTTTCCATCAGTCGAGCATCTCAAAGCCCCCAGCGAGTAAACTCGATAGCACGTTTGGTGACATTCCAAGAAAGATCAGCTCGACCATGGTAGAACGTGTGAGGCGTACCTTTGTGAACAACATCGATCTATCGCAGGTATGCCCTCTACACGATTAGTTCGACCACGGTAGAACATGTGAGGCATACCTTTGTGAACACCATTGTTCCATTGTAGGTATGCCTGCTACATGATCATTACGACCATGGTGGAACTTGTGAGGCATTCCTTTGTGAACAGTACCATTCCATCGTAAGTATGGCCACTACATGATCATTACGATCATGGTATACCTTGTGAGGCATTACTTTGTGAACAACATTGTTCCATCACAGGTATAGTCGTTACATGATCATTACGACCATGGTAAAACTTGTGAGGCATTCCCTTGTGAACAGCTCCATTCTACAACGGGCATGCCAACATCGTCACATGCACTCAACCACTAATACAAACATGTTCCTCGTGAACTCAAGCAACCCAACCAAATCTAAGGTTATCACCTCTAGAAGCTCCTGCGAGCAGTATCCTCACCCCTACAAAGTTATCACTCTTTATCAATAGCAACGAGTTGGGGGGCTACTGTTATGGACCAAGAAAACAGTTAGGCCCATTTACTTAGGCCCAATACAAAATAAACCCAAATCCAGCATTTGGTATATTACTCGCAACACACCCTCTCCCCGTGAGGGAGTGCTCGTAGCAACAGAGACCTATTCAAAATGAACAATAACGATCACCAACATGGCTCCCGCGAATCTCTCCCTGACGATTACGATTCCCACGAATTCATAACCTTCGAGCCTTACATGTACCTTAAAACGACTCTGCAAACACCCACCTCTATGTAAAGGGGACTCTTAGCAGTCCCCAAGGTGAGAATCTACTCTCTCTCTCTCTCTCTCTCTCTCTCTAAACACCCATTTTGATTTCATACTGACTTGAGTCGAAGTGTATGCAGGTACACACACCCGCACTGTTCCAGTCAACAATTGAGGCTAACAACCACCTCACAAACTACACTGGTAGTCACCCTCTGATCAGGTACGATCAAATGGTAAGAGTTTGCTATAGGAAACTTAATGATACCCACACTAAAATTATATTTAACATAAATTGTTTTATTTGTTTAGTAATTTTTTACCACAAATTTTCTTTTTCTGTCTATAGGATAAAATTATATTAAAAAATGGATTTTTTTTTTTAATAGAAAATCTTAATCTAAACCATATTAATGTGTTTTACTTATAAACTATTATTTGACTAAAATAATATAATAATAATTTTAATTATTATAATCATTTTTGTAGTAAATTATGTAATTGAGAATGTTTTTGTTGTTGTTCTTATTATTATTATTATTATTATTATTATTATTATTATTATTATTATTAGAAGTACCAGTAGTAGTATATTCAATGAATGTAATTTTGGTCAAAACACATAAATAAATTTATATATATTTTTCATGTAATTAATTATTTCTTTGACTGCATTTATTTATGTTCAAAATCGCATCATAGTGAAATCCCTATAAATTCATGATTTCTCTCATAGTTTTACATTACTTGAATTGAATTGATACATCTCACCTCTTATTTTTTGGTCATTTCAAGCTTGTGTTTGTAGAAATTAGTGCAATTAATCATTCACTAATTAGTAATTATCAGTCAATCACATATATGTTTTCAAACAAACATATATATGTATGATTGATAATATGAATTCATTGTTTAATCATTTATGCTACTAGTACAAACTATATTTTTTATTTTATCAAAACTTTCTATGGCATTTCATCACCTTTAAATCCATATGGACAATACAACAAAACTTATTTCAAACAACATCGTTAAAAGCTATAGCAAAAAGGATGTCTTTGTTGAAGACATATATTTGTTTGGCTTTGTTATATTTTTCTCAATTGTTTATCAAAACAATAGACTACCATAAATCTTTAAACGAGTGTGATTTCTTTGATTAAATATTATATTGTGATACTGGATTATTAGCAGTCAATTCAAGTTTTCATAGATGTCAGAGAAACAACATCCTTGTAATATTTGAATTGATTTGAAGCATTTGGATGATGTTTATTAGATCTCAATGATTGGCTTGCAAGATGAAACATTTTAGCATATACAATATATGTATCGCTCATTTCTTTGAATTGAATGTGAAGATCATGACTTGAAAAAGAATATCCCCAAAAGCTCTTCAGGTTTTGTTGTTGGTGAACTTCACTTTGGGTCTCTTGTTCATCCTATGCATCAGAAAATGAGAAGAGAGAATGCATCGAAAATTCCCAACATACGGGAGAAGCAACAAGAATTTGTAACTATTCATTATTGATGGAAGAATTTGTAGCTTTTTTATTATTAGAGAAGAAATTTCATTTGTTTATACTTTATACATAAGAATTTGTATTTTTGTCTATTCGCTATCTAATAATTATTGATAGAATTAAAAAAAGTTCAATTATGTTCTATATGAATTTAAAGCTATTTTTTTTTTGGTTAAAGCTATTCAGGGTAGTAGTTTTTTCGTAGTATAAGAAACTAATATATATATATATAGACACACAAGTATTAAGATCTTGTAATTATATTGTGTAAAAATTGTAATCTTGCCCAATTATTTTTTGTAATTCATTGTAGCATATTTTTTTTTTGTTGGATTCATTGTAGCATATTTATTCATTGTGGATGGAGTAAAAGTTTTAATATTGGGAAATGCTAACCAATGCCTGGGGCACTGGTTAAGGATATGAAAAAAGAAATTATGTAGTAGTTAATGCATTGAAATTGTGTAATAAATTTATAATAAAGTCAAAAACAGTTTCCTTTTATAATAATAATTCCCTTTTATGGTATGCTTAACCAGTACCCCAGTGACACCGGTTAGCAGGACCCATTAATATTTATGCAAAAGAAAAGTGTAAAAGTTTTATCTTAGTTTCTTTCCCCCTTATTGTTTAATAAACAATGACATTGTGAGGTTCATCAAATCATAAATCAAATTTTATGCAAACATAAAGTGAGAATCAAAGTCGGTCATATCTTGTACACAACAACTAGATCCTAAGTTGATTTTAGGTTCTATAAATTGATATGTTAAATTAGAAATAAATCGTTCTTAAATATATTCATGATAGAAAAACCCATTAAATAATACTTAAGCTCTCTTAAATCTTGTCATCAATGAGTACGATTTTTCATGATATACCTTTCTTACTAAATTTTTTGTATTCTCTAAACTAAGATAAGAATATGATAAACTTCTAAGTTTTTATATTATAACTATAACTAAAACAAACTCATATCTTATCTACTAACTATTACTCAATTTTGCCTCTAATCCTTTAATTATGAATATAATGAGGTAAAAAGGGCATAATAGGCAATAAACTATGGATTTTTATTTCCAAAAAATTTCTTGAAAAGGAGGGACATCAAATGTAGAAATTTGCTCCTGATTTCTCTCAACCTTGGAAAAGGTTTCATCCACATGTTCGGAAAATGATTGAAGTAGTTGAATAGGAGGATCATTAAGACTATAGCTCTTAGTAAATTTACCAAAGATAAAAATGATTTATTTGATATTTTGGATGACAGTTTATGAAGGGACCGTTTTGTTTTTGTGGGTTGGTCTGGTCTATTGCTATTTCCTTGCACCTATTTTGCCGTGGGGGTTGGTTCAGAGATACCACCTTTGTAACATCATGGTATACTCATGGATTAACAAGTTCTTATTTGAAAGGTTGTAACTTCTTAACTGCGGCGGTCTTTACTTCCGCTAATAGTTTAGCACACTCCTTGTTACTATGGGGTCCTGAAGCACATGTAAATTTTACCCGTTGGTGTCAATTGGGTGGTCTGTCAATTTTTGTTGTTTTCCGCAGTGCTTTCGGATTAATAGGTTTTAAGTTACGTCAAATTGAACTTGCTCGATCTGTTCAATTGCGCCTTTATAATGCAATCACATTCTCCAGTTCAATAGTTGTTTTTGTTTATGTATTCCTGATGTATCCACCAAGTCAATCTGGTTGGCGATTTGCGTCTAATTCTGGTGTAGCTGCTATATTTCGTTTCATTCTCTTTTTCCATAATACAAATGAAAAAACATCCTAATGAAATATGATATCAATCTCAAAGAAAAAAACGGGGGATATTGCAAAATTGGTAGATGATACAAACCTGATTGGATTGAGCCTTGGTACGTAAACTTACCAAGTGAAAACCAACACCAAAGAAAAGGTTTTATTACAAGTTTTGAACTCTTTTTTATCACTTTCAACTCTTGAGAAAGCACAAGCATAAGGAATCAAATAATTTTTTTGCATACACGATCCAACAATCTCTTGCAATCAAGATGGTCCTTTAATCAAGGTTACCTAAACCTCTTCCACTCCAAGAGATTGGCTTATTTTAGATGTTTGAGATAGAACAACTTTGGAATGGGTATTATAGTCCTCAAGCTTAGAAAACTATTTTTTAGCCTTCTTCAGATTCCTTTTTTGCGATTTAGCGAGCTTAAGTTGACACTCATCTTTTGGTGCCCATTATGGAGCCTTATTTATATCATTATCAACCTTACCTGCAAAAAAATGACTAATAAATTTAAATCTTTGACCACCGTAGAGGAGAAATGGGGTATGGCATCACTTCGTGTTGTAACAATGTTTTAAAAAATAGTTAAAATAAGTGTTTTGGTCATTGAAATGTTTTTTGGAGGAGTCGTCTATCAAGTCGTTCTCTTTAAGATTATCCGTGGTATTAAGTGTGCAAACATATTATCAACTACGTACTCAGTAAGATAAGACAACCCAGTCAAAACTGTATTGGATTTCTGTTGCAATGCAAAATTTGTTTTGGAAATACACCATATATATGGTAGACCACTCTACATGGTATAAGACCATTCTAACTTTCGAAGGGACCACCAAAGGTACAATTCCGAAGGAACTTTTTGAAGGGACATATAGAAAGAGGGAAAGGTTGGCTTGAAATTACGGGTCATTAAAAAATAATGGTCAAATACCTCCCTGGGTCCTTTAAGTTTTACGTTTGTTTCACATAGGTCCTTTAAGTTTCTAAGGTTTCAGATATGTCTTTTAAGTTTCGAGTTTGTTTCGGATAGGTCCTTTAAGTTTATAAGGTTTCAGATAGGTCCTTTAAGTTTCGAGTTTGTTTTAGATAAGTCCTTTAACTTTGGCTTAACAGAGGTTGATAGAAAGGACCTATCTGAAACAAACTCTAAACTTAAAGGATCTATCTGAAACCTTATAAACTTAAAGGACCTATCCGAAACAAACTCGAAACTTAAAGGACCTATCTGAAGGCTTAGAAACTTAAATGATCTATCTGAAACAAACATGAAACTTAAAGGGCCCGGGGAAGTATTTGACCAAAAATAATACACCGCATAGCCCAAGTCTGAACAGACAGTGGCGACATGCATGTGGTGGTCATGTTGAGTATGTTGAGTACATCATCACCCATTTACAAAGTTGTGTATTCTAACCGGAACATCCTTAGGAGTCTTACCTCCAATACATAAACATTAGTGTGGTGTGTAAACTATCCAATGTGTGAGATACTAGAATTAGATTTTTTTTTAATTCACACAAAAAACTTAATGTTCCAACTCTTCGAAACATGGATGGTGAATCATAAACTTGTTTACTTGCATAATCTTATGTGCTGAAATGATTAATGGTATGTAAGCAAACTGACAAAATTCTTTAAATTTAAAACACACACACAACTGTGAGGTCTCATATTCAAACGTAGAGAAAAATGTTAAATATATCAATATTGATATTATTAGTTGAGTTGTGCATTAGGGATTTGATGTTTTTAAACTTAAAAGGCTAAATTTGCTATGTAAAAATGACTAACTTGATGTAAAGGATATAAATGACATTTTGAAACTTTAAATTAAATTAAATAACTCGTTGTAGTTTTGTGTAAAAAAGGGTTGGGAAGTTCCCACCTCGGTATATCAACAAAAAAGGCGATTTTTCTAACTTCAAAAACTACTTTTTTTTTTGTAGTTTCATTTCAGTGTGAAACTGAACTTGAGCATGTTGTTCAGTCAGCATCATTTTATGAGAAAAGTGTATTTTGCAGCCAATGAATATGTGGAAAGGAAATATGTATAAGTGTCCTTTCATTTCATCAAATTGACCCTAAACGATCCTCAAAGATGGCCCCCCTTGCTTGTAGCCGCCTTTAAAGTGGCCTAGTTCCACATTTCGCTGTATCCACGTATATAAGAGACATGATTTTCTAAAGTTTGATATATATTAATCTTTTTAGTTTGATTGGTTTAAGAGAAATAAGATGCAGTAAAAGAAGGAGCAAAGAGACAAACAATAGGATCTTTTCTTCTCATGTTGAGAAAAATATTAAAATAATAATAATGTGAGATCTTCTTGTTGGGAGTTCGGAGAGCTCTGGGAGCGGCAATAGGTCAAACGTCCAGGACGAATAAGAGGCTTAGACGACACATCTCTACCAAAAACTTTAAGGCATCAAGTACATGAGTCTCCTCTCTTATATATTCAATGTTTCCTTCATTCCTAGTCGATGTTAGACACAATCACTCACATTTGAAACCCAATAATCACCCCCTCAAGTGTGAGTCACCCACATGACTAACCTGATCCACACTAGGGTCCTGCTCCCACTTCCCTACCGAACCTAACCAGGGCTCTAATACCAAATGTTAAGGAGTCCAGGGAGCTCTGGGAGCGGCAATGGGTTAAACGTCCAGGACCAATAAGAGACTTAGACGCGACATCTCCACCCAAAACTTTAAGGCATCATGTATATATGGGTCCCTCTCTTGTGCATGCAATGTTTCCTCTGTTCCTAGTTGATGTGGGACACAATCATTCACACTTGAAACCCAACACTTCTCTCCTCAATCACACACTTTGAGTGTTTGAGCAGTTATTGGTTTTGTAGGTTTCTTCCCTAGCGTCGAAGAACATGTTTTGCCACACCGGGGCTCTTCCTCCACCGTACTGAATCATCATCAGCATGAACATCGAGATGTGTGCGCCCTAAAGGTCATTTCACTTGCAACACTGGTCTGCTAATGTTCGAAGGGAACAACCCCCGCAATGCTTATTGTCATCACACAACGGCCGAAAGACTTATGTCTTACAAATATTCAATTCAAGTTCCAATCCTGACTCCGACTATCGAATGATGTCAAGTGCTTTAGTCATCTCCTCTGAATCTCATATGATATCTCAGGTTGCACTCCAATACTTGACATAATATCTCCATCCCCAAGCTATAACCTCGTTGTCTAACCATAAAGAAACTCAACCAACAAAGAAATAAATGAGCATCTCACGTCCACTTCGAACAGTAGTAATGACCTATCTATCAAGTTGAAAGCATTCTAAAAATCTAATGTGAGCATACCAAAAGAACCATCCTTATGTCTCTAGCTCAATATCCTGCTAGCATTATGCCAAATGGCATCTGCACCACTATATACCCTGACACCGTAACACCAAACTGAAAGTCATGAAGATATTTTGTTGCATCTTTATCAAATGATTTCATAGAAACCTTGGATATCAAACGCCTCCAAATAGTACCTACTACAATATGGTGTATCCTACTATCATGCTTTATTAACTGTGTCAAGGTTATAGAAACTACGAAGTCTCCCAAACTCATTCGGCATCTTCCTTCTAGCCATAAGTTAACCACTAAAGTGATAACACATAATAGATCTCTTGTCATAACAGAACTTTCACAACACAATTAGTCTAATATGTGTTGGCTCGCAAACCATCTCCAACCCATCCTTTAGAGAACAATTTAATGCATAATAATGTCAACTTCAACCATAAGGGGAGTTTCAAAAAATATGACAATTGACACAAAGGGAGGTGGTTTGTATAGGTGCTTAGCCGCTAAAACCTTCATGATATCTTCACCATAGAGGAAAACTCCGGATTAGTCTATCACATTCACAACCAATGTGAATTGTTCATATGAAACCTTACAAAGAAATTGTGTGATGTTAGCGACCATCTTTTTGTCTTCCTCCTCAATATATTCTTCTCCATAATAGAGAATATCTTGTCCAGAGGTTCCTAACATGCTATTGACTAGCTTGGCGAGTTGGTCTCGTTCTCTCCATGTAGCCAAGAAATCCAAAATGTGATGTTGCTAGGACTTTTGATTTTCAGACATGTGATCCCACCTAGTCTAAGGCTTGAACACCTATAACGTGCAACGAGGAGGAAGTAATAATAATTAAACCGAAGAACCTGCACGCCCCGACTCGACCATCAGAATTATAACGACTCGTGATATGAATACTCACACACCTCCTGCACATTTGTTACTCAACCACCCTTAGAGTCTCCTCCAATGCCATAAGCAATATTTTAATTTAATACTTGCTAAGAAAAAAAATAAAAAAATACATCAGGAAAACAAATTATTTATTAAATAAAATGAATGTTTTTTTTAAAAGTAATAAAATTAGCTAATAATAAAATTTTAAAAAAAAAAGAGTTTTATTTATGTCCTTTTCAAAGTGATAAACCACTATTATAAGTTTTCTGCTCAATTTGAGGAGAAAGTACATGTGGGTGGGTGGGAATGCTAAAGGATCCTTTCGTTTTCAAAACCAGAGAAGACTCCCCTTCCAATAGTCTTTCCGTGCTTGCTTATGCTTTTCGTTTTTCACTTTTTGTTGATTCCAAACACACCTTTTCTTTTCTTTTTTTTGAAGGTAGATTCCAATCATACCTTTAGTTGATAAAACAATAAGAATGTTATTATGTATATTGAAATAATGAATACATTTATATGTATTTAAGTGTCAATTTTAAGCATTGTGTTTGAAAAGTGGAGATACATTTGCTTTTGATAAACCATTTATTGAGTATCAATATTATAATGAACCAAGTGAAATTGGACTTAGATCTTTTAAATAAGATCCCAAAAGTTTTGTGGATGAAAAAATTATGGTTAGAAAGGATTTAGGAGAATCCATTAAATGAGGCTAGCCCGATTTTCCGATCAAGTTAATCTTCAGCAAAAGTCAATGGATAGTTTCTTTTTTAGAAAGAAAAAGTCAATGGATAGTTCACACTCATAACATCGGTAAAATGTGAATTTTTAGAATATTATAATATTTGTTATGAGAAATTATATTTGTACAACCATTTTTTAACAACTTTTTGACAATCCTCTCGATTATACTCACATTATATTATTATTCTCTCTCTTCATTTTTCTCTCTCTATTGTTTTTGACCAATCAAAAAAGAGAAAAACAAAGTTGACATAAAAGTTGTTCCAAAAAATTGTACAAATATCATTGCTCATTTGTTATTGTGTATCAGTTTAAAACAATAATAATCATACACGTCTGTAAACACTTATACACAGTAGGTACCTAAGTATTCATATCGATGTACATTTTGTTGTTGAAGTTATTCATATCAATATATGTTATCTGCATTTTTATCCATCATTTTTTATCATATAAATTTAAAAAACAAGAGTAATGATACACCTTAATTTATGAGTGTACTATAAAAATTCCCTTAACTAAATATATGTGTATGTGTGTGAGGCAGATCGGATACTAGAGTACACATACAACCCTCTGTCATATGTGCATGAAATCTTATAATCCATAATGTAAATTTTACACTATTCATTGCATGTATTTTGATACAATTATCTAATGAATTTGGATCCAAATGTCATCCTTTAATGAAGAGTGACCATAAAGGATTCAAGTCCTAACATTTTCACCTTTTAATCTTTATTAATATTTATTTTAGTAAAAGAAGCTTTTTATTACAAATAAAAGAAGAAGACTTAGCATAGAGTATTTAGTTTATAGTACCAATACTACTACTACAATTAAATATGAATCAAACGTGCAAGAAAGAAGGCACTTTTGGGTCTAGTCCATGTGCATGATAAAAGCATTATGGCCGAAAGTACTTTTATGAACATATTTTGGAAATTTCAGCGGAACCTACGTTTTGCAAACATTAATTCCTTTGCTTGGTTTTATGGTATAATAATGGACATCTACTAAGGTACGTAAAGCTATAATCCAAATATATAATATTGTATACAATATACAATTGTTAACATCTAAAAATATTATAAGTTGTTAGGAGAAAAGTTTCTACAACCGAATGAGGGATCAGTCTAACTAGACACAAATGAAGCACAACTGAATATGATTGAGTTGAATCTTTCTCAAGTTCAAAGAGACTCACAAAAGTATTGGAGGGGTAACTTATCTGTATTATAAATGATTATCGAACCTAGGTCTTGATGGGGTCAAACACCCCTTATACTTCTTAGAATGGCACCGAGTGCCAGAAAATGGTCGTGGGGGGTGGGGGTGGGAGGAGCAAGGCCGAACATGAGGCGTCACATGTACCCAACTACATTCACTCGTAGATTTAGCCGAATAATGACAATCAAAGCGAGATTTTGAAAGCCATGATGCTTGGCTAGTGGGATTATGTGCTCTGTGGTTGTCAATAAATATCGAATAACACTTATATACCATTAAGGTACCAATGTTATATACCATTAGCCAATTAGAGTGTGCCACATACCAATATTATTTTATAAATACTTTATTTGATATTTTTTTAAAGGGTGTGCCATGTGGCACACCCTAATTAGCCAATAGTATATAACATTGGTTCCTTTATAGTACACAAGTGTGATCAATAAATGTGGCACATCCTAATTAGCCAATAGTATATAACATTGGTTCCTTTATAGTACACAAGTGTGATCAATAAATGTCGAGTGCTCTCTTCCCATCCCTCTCCAACAAGCCGGCCCTAGTTTTCTCTCTCTAGGTTTTCTCTTCTAAATTTTTCATTGAGGGGTGGTTTTGGGTCAATTCTTGACCTGAAATCACCTCTCTTCATCTTTTTCTCTATATTTCAATCTACATAAGTGATTTTCACATAGATCTAGGTTTTTTCTCTGTGATTTCATCATCTAAATGTGGTGGTTTGTTGTTCGTCGTCTTGTGTGGCGTTGTTTGATTTCCCATCTTCTTGCTGTGTTCATTTGATTCATATTGAAGATCGATTATTTAATCAAAGATTTGGGCGTCAACGTTGCAGATCCGGAAGTCATAGATATTCCGGTCACTTTAATTTTATCATATATTTTTGTGGGCATTATGTCGTTGTATGCTATTAACTTGGATGTTGTGAGTTTGTTTGCAGATTCATCCTTTACGTTTTTAGCGGTGTTGAATGATGTAATCTCTCGATTTGAATGAATGAATATCATTTTATTTTTGTAAAAAAAAAAAAAAAAATATTATTAATAAATATTATTTTTTATT
>Ga0228710_1006945_pt1 | contig 16921 bp, 10 predicted proteins | sample MedpolnodulmetaG_FD_177995 | JGI IMG/M metagenome (GOLD analysis project Ga0228710, IMG submission 177995) | Root nodule microbial communities from Medicago polymorpha collected in Santa Monica, California, United States - pink nodules | ecosystem: Host-associated > Plants > Roots > Nodule... | reverse complement strand
AGGAATAAAGTGGCAAAAAAAAAAAAGCAAAAAATATACAACAGACTAAGGGAAACGAAAATTCGGCAATCCATTACGATCCCTAGTGAAATCTTCCATCAAAGTCTGAGGAAGAGAAGTCAACCAAACAATGCAAGTAACTGAGTGACCATAAGTAGCTAATTTATCCGCACAACAATTACCTTCACAAAAAATATGAGAACAGATAGCCTCAATACCAAGATGCAAACAATTATGCCACCGTATACGTAAATGAAATAGGACAATGTGTGAATTCTTGAAGGCTTGAACAATGCTCCAAGAATCACTTTTCAACCAAACCTGATTCCAAGTGTTGGCAGCCGCAAATTCCATGGCTAGAATCAGACCGCAATTCAGCTTCCAACACTGACATAAGGCCTAAGTTACTCACAAAGCACCCTATAAAAGTACCTATGTGATCCCAGAAAATACCACCATAAGAAACATGGCTTCACCTTAATCCACAGAGAAGTACGGGGGCTTCCAATAAACCGGAATAATATCCTTAAAACGCCGGAAAGAAGGAGCAATCAATTTTTTTTTCCCATTAACGAGTTATCAGAAGGCGTGCAGCGACCTTTGGAAATGTTACCACTTAAACAAATGGAAGAGGCAATCTTGGATTTCTTGCTAACCAAATAGTATGAAACGTATGTACTAAAGCTGCCGGAACACAATAAAAAACAGCCACATATGAAGAAATGTCAATCGAACTGCGCAGCTGAACAGCCAACCACTTCCAAAGATTTGAAGCAAACGAGCAACTCAAAAATAAATGAGAGGAAGACTCCTCCGAATCAAAGCATAACACACAAATAGACACCACCGTACAGCCTCACAAGCGCAAGTTCTCATCTGTAGGAAGCTTACGGTGGAGAAGGCGCCAAACAGTAAAAGAAGAAGAGGGGGGAATGCATGCATGCCAAATAGAGGCTGCCCAGTCCAGTATGACACCCTTGTTATCTTAAATTGAAGCTTTACCACTATACTGGGTTATAGAGTACAAAAGCAAGGTCACAACAATAGAAGCAACTAACTCTACCAGCAACCTAATAAAAAGTATTAGAATAATAACTTACTTAACTTTAATCATTTGTCAAATGATGGAATTAATGGACACTTACGTGAGAATAAAGAGACTCAACTCAAGATCCAAAGGATTTGTGTTAGGAGTCCCACATCAAGTAGATTAAAGTGCTTGATATGGTATTTAACTCATGAGACTCTCCCACCTAATGGAATAGTCTTTTGGGTTGGGTTCTCCTCATGAACCTAAATCCTAACAATTTGTTAAGGTTTTTAATACTCAAAATAAAAGATATGAAGTAGCAAATTAGTAGATGAGATGAAACAATTAGTGGTGTTTGAAAGCTCACAAGAACCCTAACCCTTATACCCAAATTGTGGTTGCCAAAAACAGAACAAGTTATTAAAAAGATATGAAGTAGCAACAAGAAACATTTCATTTGTTTGAAATGTTCCTTTAAATTATGGAATTTGCGAATTTATGTGCGCGATTCATAGCTTCGTATACAAAAGACTCCTTTTCAAAATAAGCTAACTTTGCATGCGACTCAAGGTCGTTCGTACGCGCAGTTTGTGGGAAATATCTCAGGTTCACATTTGAAATTTTGCATCTGTGACAGCGGGAAAGCTTGAAAAACTAATTTTCGCAAGGCTAACTCACTCTTAATTCTTCCGCAAGTATTAGTACTCGCTCTTAAAGACCACCTAATGATATAACAGTCTCATACTTCTTAACTTAAACACAATTAACAAAATTGTAATAATTCAACGAAGAATCATAGTCTTAATCCTTTTGCCAAAACAAAAAAAAAGTCTTGATCGTAACTGGCTTCAAGTCGTTTAAAATGCAACATAGAATCATCCTTTTCATCGAGTCTGAATAGAGTTGGTATTGTATTTTATTTAATGGTACTATCCTCTCTGTGAAGTGGGCATCTGAGAAGCAATGAATATTTATTCAACTGAGTAAGTTAAAGATCTTCATTTGGGTATGGTTGATTTTGAATTAGATTCAACTACAATTGTTGATTCTCTCCATAGCATTATAACATATATTACGAAATTTGGTAGTAATATAAGCAGCTTTCATAACATTGTTAACAATTATATGACAAATTCCCACGTAGAGTTTGTTAGAAGACAAACCAATGACTCGAATCATGCTCTTGCAAGGAATAAGGATATGCATAGTTTTTAACATGTACCCAGACTACTTTCATAAATAAATTATATTATAACTACCTTATTAAAAATATATAGTTTTTGATCCTCTACGTGGAGAGGTGTGAGCCATGGTTTTGGGTGCATTAGACACTCATGAAGCTTGATGGTGTATATAACACAAATAATATCTCAAAACATTTTGCTACATGGTGTCATGGTTAGAGGATGAAAAGATGTAAGAAGCTTAGACCTTTTTTGCTAATAGAAGACATTCATAACCCATTTAAACATAAGAGTTGTGGACAACAAATAATAATTTAAATAAGAATAAAACTAATGTTACTATTTAGGTACAGTAAATTTTGTTATGCTTGGGCCGATCCTTTTTCCCATATATACATTCAAACATCGTGGGATGCTGGGATATATCCTTAAACTCTTGCATTCTGCTGTGAATTTTCCTTTTCCTGCAGCTATTTAAGAACCAACATGAAAGTGTACCGAATTCATGACAAAAAAATCGATTTTGTCATATAAATGTGAAAGGTAAATAAATAAAACACAACATGCTCAATCTCTATCACTTCTTTGGAAGTACTTGCAAAGAAGCTATGTGATATAAATTCATTTAAAGCAAGGTAGGAAAGTTAATCTGACATAAGAAACTACTTACTTGCACTCCAGAATCTTTTGAGAACGACTCATAAACATCAATAGAAGTTGTTGTATATCTTGCTAACCCACCAGTAAAGTTATCTGATTAAATCAAGAACACAAAATAAGACTTTCAAATTAACATTTGTTTCACCTAGTATATTCTGTTGGCGAGGAATGCCCATAATGTGAATATTCATTACTGAAGTGACACACAATTCATAGAATTCAATCTTACAAAAAAATAACTTAAACCACCAAAAACAGATTCACAAAAAACTCAATCCTACAAAAAAAAATAGAGCAATGTAGAATTCAAGAAATGCAGCTTATGCTTGAGAGAAGAGAAAAGTAGAACCTGGTCCAGAATGGATTACACCAACTATTTCTCCAACATGAGCCTCTAGAATCACCTGCCGAGAATCCTGATTAGAACTTAAAAAGAAAGATGCAGAACACTTGTACAAAAGTTCTCCAAAGACATTTAATGGAACATCTACCAAATCACGGTGAAAATCTAAAAACTAACACATACCTCATCATTATACAACCCAAACAAACCACGAACCTGCATTTCCAGAGTAGAAAGACTTTAGCCACAAAATCATAAAGAAAAGAAAAGCAGATCCCAACCGCAAAACACATGTTCCCAAGATCAACGCAATCAAATAAGAACAAAGAGGAGCCTTGAACTTACCTCGAACTTCCTGCTAGTGTCAACGTCAGTAATAAAATCTCCCTTCCGAAGGACACCCTCATATATTCTTCACGCAATTAAAAAAGAATCAATATTTGTATACATATATATTACAAGTCAGGATCCGTTGACTTCATGTCTCATACTTAACATACTCACACCTTCAATATCTCTTTGTAGAAGGTGAATTAAATCAATCATACCTTTGGATTGAACATTCTCGTTAAGTAGAACAAACCTATAAAAGTTCATAGAATTTTAAAACTATATTATATTCCATCACATCACCTTCTTTTAACGTAAAATACGTTATTTAAAACATATGCAAATATCTGTTATTAAAACCTATACCAGAAAATGTCTAAATTGTTTGAAATTTTGTATGCATGTGATATAAGATGATTCAACAATTGGATTTACTTGATTCACCTTCTACAAAGAGTTATTGAATATGTGAGTATGCTAAGTTCAACATCCGGTGTCAACGGATCAAGATAATTTGAAATAGGATTTAACCACATGTAAAGGCTGCGGTACCTTAGACATGTCATATGACCTCCATACTTCTTCAATGTGAAAGCCGATGCCACAAGTGTGTGCTGGTAAAATAGCCCAATAGTATTCCTTTTTAGTAGATTAAAAAATAGCATAACAAACATGTTTATCAAGATTCTATGGAACAGTGCAGTCTTTGCTATTAGGAGGATTAGAGAGTGAAGAAGTTTGAGTATAGAATTGAGCAGTCTCTTTTACTAAGGACCCTGACTTTGTCTCTGAGATTACAAAACTGAACATTGGCCAATGGCTTTGTGACAATGTTTGCAATCTGAGACTGAACACAATATAAGTCACAGGCAGAGATTTGGCAAGGGTTTTTTCTCAAAGAAAGAACAAATCAAGGTCAGATTACGACTCAAAGCGAAAGTGATGTGTGCATCGCAATAAATGATTGGTGTGGAGATGGGAAATTGCAGCTCATGAAGTAAGGATAACACCTTAGAAGTAGCTAAGGCTATGAATGATATGTTAGGACCAAGACACAAGAATGACTAGAAAGTAGACCTCGTGCTGTCTACATCATAGGTCCAATCAACATCACAATAGGCCTACAAACTTGGGGGAGACAAAGGGTAAGCATCCTGCAGAACTAAACCATGATCCAGAGCATTTCCTTTGAGATATCTCAAAATTCACTTTACTGCAATAGAATAACTCTACAGGGGTTGAGCCGCAAACTGGCCGCATATCCAACTTAGGATTCCTAGGTAGGAAGAAGGTATAGATGCCTTTGGTAGAGGACATATCTGCTTTCTGGAGTAACCTCTGACATACTAAGTATTCAAGACGACCAAGCTATTTTAGAGCAAAGACAACATTATCGTGATTTATATTTAGACATACTGTAAGATGTTATTAATGTTTTCAACTTTTAAAGTAATCTGCCTATTATCATTATCACGATTTACTTATATTGGCTAGAAATTTTATAATGTTATTGCACATGTATTCATAAATCTAATATTGATATTAATAAGTCTAAAATTGCATAGGACAGATTTTATGCAATTTTCACCATCTTAATAGCGAATGTAAACATTCATGCATGGTTAGAATATAAAAAGAGATATGCAGAACAATAACACAATTTCGCCAAAGACAATCAATTTCATGGGAAGATTGACAATCATGGTGAAAATCTAAAAACTAACCCTTTCATTATCTCTTCCAAGCAAACGACGAACCTGCATTTTAGAGTCATGAAAATGATCTTAAGAGTGCACAAAATAAGGTGACAACTGACAAGACTTGAATATGCAAGAGGCTAATATTAGAAATAGGGTTAATTATATACTTCACTGTAGGAGAAGTTTCTTTATAAAATAGTCAATATTGCTAGTAGGAATTGGTAGTAAGAAGTAGCAAGTAAGAATTTGAATCCCTGGACTGGTAAAAAATGGATAATCTTTGTTATTTATTCTTCGAATGACATAATTTAATTACAGCAACTACAATTGTAGATTATCATAAATGCAATCTTGAATTGAGCCATACGTTTATAATTTTTTTTAACAAATTGAGTAATAAAAAACAAGATTAGGTAACAGAAAGTAAAAAAAAACAGATCTACAACGCAGAACACCATGTGCAGAAGACGAATGAAATCCAACTAGAACAAAGAGGAGCCTAAAACATATTATTATAAGAAGTGATTTATGTTCATGATTAAAGAAATTGGCGCCAATTTAAAAATTCAAATTGCAATTTCTGACAGTCAAGATTAAAAAGGATAAAGTTTCTTTGAATCTGATACCTTTTCCTCCCTCTTATATTGGTCGAGCGAATAATTACTAGCTTCAACTGGACACGGCAAATAACTAAGTACACCATCCAAAAGAAGTTGTAACCCCTGAACCATAAACAACATAAAATGAAAAATATAAGATTCTTAAAAAACAATATTAGGAGTTGGCCTGTAGGTATAAATAATTCAAGCCAAAATCAATGTTATCAATTAGCAGCCATGGAAAATTGCTAATCCAACATTAGGAGTTGGCATATAGTCTTGCAAATATGGAAGCAAATAAATAAGGTTAGTTATCTTTAATCATTCTCTTGCCAATATTTTGGGAGTCTCGACTCCCCATATTGTTTTGTTATAGTTCTCCTTTCTTCCGGGCTTCGGTCCGTGTCTAAATCTAGAGGTATTCAATCAAGATTTTTTATGAAATATAAAAAGTCTTGTAGTGTTTAAAAACATTTTAACATTGGTGGATTGTTTTATAAATTAGATTTGTTGCACATTGTAGTGATTTTTAAATTTTTTAGTCGGAAAAAATCTTACCCGATAACATGAGATTTCTCAAGATTTTCTTTTCTTATCTCTTAGTTGTGTGCCTTTACATCTCTCTCCTTTCTCCCCCATTTCCCCCCAACATTTGTCTTCTTTTTAAAACCAAAATTCGTATGTCAAAGCATCAATGTGGAATCTATCATCCCTACTGTTATCACTCTACCTAACATAAATCGCAAAAATATATACTTGGTCATTAGTGATAAATAGAACACTTCTTTTTCATATCAATTACTCAAATAACGTATTCGAGAGAACGAAAACAACACTTCTTTTGGTGCATGTAATTCATTTAGCTATTTGATGGTTGATATTAATAGGCAAACAACTGGCAATTAGAATTAGGGAGGTTGATTCCCAACAAGGAAAATCTTTTGCGCTAAAAGCACGCCAAAGAGAACCAGCTTCAACTCTAGTAATTCCACCCCACAAATCCAATGACAGACCCAAAAAAACATATGACAGAGAATGCTTTTTTATTATTTATACTATGACATAAGATTTGACCATACCCAAAAAATTGCAGAGTGACCTTACATTTATGATTGATCATGGACCATTGTAGCCACCATCGTACTAAGAATGCTACAAGATAAGTCTTTGAGAAAGAGAACATAATGCAACTCCCTCAGTCTTTATTTAAGGTTTGGAGAGGGAGAGAGGAATGAAGATCAAGTCCATAAAACAAAGAATTCAAGGTAATTCAACAATTACCTTATATTTGTAAGCACTTCCCATGAATACTGGTATAAACTTCTCTGCTATGGTGGCCCTACGAACTGCTTCCTACACACACAAAATAATAACAAAAAGAAAACTATTTACAAAATAAGGTTTTGGAGAGAGGGGGAGGGCGCGGGTGAGGGAGAAGTAAATACTAGTTTTCATATCTGAAAATGCATCTGCCTTCATAGGTGCATGGACAAACAATGGGTTTCCTCAAGGATCGAACCCTAAAATGTAATACAAGAATAAAACATATTTGAATTTGTTCTTCAACTTCATCTCAAAACCCGAGGGATGATACTGGTCAATATTAGTGTATATATTATATGTCATAAACATATTTTCGCTAATTGAAAAACCAAATAATTAACATCTAAAACTCAATGGAAAGAAAAAATAGACATTGTTACCCACACACCTCAAGATCAGATGATGATATGGGTTTGTCACTACAAAAAGCTTCAGCAAGTTTATCGTCCACCTTTGACACAGTTTCAATGAGTTCACGCCTTTTTTCAGACACCAAGGCTTCCATATCTGTTGGAACCTCTTCAATGACAACATTTTCTCTACAATAAGAAACAATTTAGAAATTTGAAAACTAATCACTGGTATAACCAATGACAAAGTTACAAACAGACCCATTTGAACCATAAAAGTAGTAGGCTTTTAATTGCGTGAGATCAACAAGTCCTTTAAAATCATCTTCCAAGCCTATTGGAACCTGGATTGCAGCACAACGATGTCGAAGCTTATATGATCGTGCCTAAAAAACAAATCAAAACGGTCTACAAATAAAAACAACAATTTAAATTATACAATAACGCCGAGAAATAGTTAAAAAAAATGCTCAAGCTCAATAATAATTAAATACCAGTTTAATTACCTGATCTATGACATCCCATGGATCCGCTCCCTTCTCGTCAACCTTGTTGATAAATATAAGTCTTGGAAGTCCATTTCTTACCATTTGCCTATCAACAATAACGGAGTGGAGTTTCACTCCTACAACACTAGAAAGAACAAGAATTGCACCATCAAAGGCACTCAAAGCAGTCTTAACGTGGTCGGGGAAATCAACACACGGACTACTTGTGTCAATTATGTTCATCTGCAAGGACAAATTATTCAATTCAATTCTTTAATCAAAATTGAAAGTGAAATATGATAATATATATATATATATATATATATGATACTTACTTGATAATCTTTCCAGTTGAAGGAAGTGATAGCAGGCACATTATTTTTTTGAGAAATCTGTGATTTGCTTATTATAGTTTTGGATCTATTAGTATCCGCATCCTCTCTAAAAAACATTATACCATTAATCCCTTGCCTAACCTGAATATACCGGTATCTCTCATTCTCTTCCTGGTTGGAAAACATAATTCTACGGGTGTCATCAATCTTACCCGCGTATAACATCTCCCTCTCTTTTGGTCCTATCTTCTCAGGGTTGATCAGCCCTGTCATCCAGATGTTGCGAAGCCGCTCCACTGGCTTCCCAGAGAAATGGCGAAGGTGGAATGAAGGAAGGGTTTTGTTGCAGAGAAGACGCGGCAAAAAGGAGAAACGAGCCATGGTGGTTGAAGATGGTTGTTAGGGTTTTTGGTAGAATGAATGGGGAGGTAACTTAAACCCTGGCAGGTTTTAACGTGGCGGAAGTTTTGGAATGGATTTTCATATTTTCAAATTATCAGGGCTCGTTTGTTTTGGATTTTTTTCAAAAAAAATCTATTTTTTTGTTAAAAAAATCACTTTTTTCTTTTTGAAGTTGTTTATTTAGAACAAGAAGGTACAACACATGTACATGCTAAAACTTATTTTCTTTGAAAAATGGATTTTTATGGGTAGTAGACAAACAATAATAACTTCATTTTTTTTAAAATCTCTAGATTCTTTTAACACAAAATCTATTTTTTCTAAAGATAAAACAAACGCATCCTAAATCAGATGATGATTCTTCTCGAATATTTGTTATTTATTTTTTACTAATAGGAATACTATTTTTTTGTTTGAGAGGTACTAATTGTTTTGTTTTATTACTAAAGGTATTAATTGGTTTTTTACTGTAAATAATCTTCATCCATTCAAATGTTAAAATATAGCAAAAATACAATCAAAATGATCATGAATTGGGACAGTCTCCATCCATAGTTTGAAAGCGGTACACGTTATCAAAATAGGTAAAATCCTTATAAGAGTACATATAGGTATGGCATTGGAGCGGGTTTCACCTTCCCCGTCCCCATATCGACTACCATATATTTACTCATTAAAGCAATACAAGAAACAAAACAATAATGTGATATAAATTCCATTTAAAGCAAGGTAGGAAAATTAAATTGACATATAAAAAGAAACTACTTACTTGCAAGATTAAGGATAAGAGATGCTAAGGCTAAGTACAATTGCTTAACATGCCTAATCTATATGTTCTAACTACATTATGTTGTCTTTTCTTTAATCTTGACTTATAACTATTTTTATGATTTAAGTTAGTTCAGCTCTTCCAGGGACTTCACTTTGGAAAATGAATTCACTTGTAGCATTTTTAGTACGATGATGGTTAATACTAGTTATATGACTAAGTTGTTTGGTAATTTATGTTGGAGGGAAGTGGGGGAGAAAGGAGAGAGATGTAAAGGCACACGACTAAGAAATAAGAAATGAAAGTCGTGAGAAATCTCATGTTATCGGGTAAGATTTTTTATGACTAAAAATTAAAAAGTCACTACAATGTTGAATGTCCAACAAATCCAATTTATAAAGCAATCCACCAATATTAAAAAGTTTTTAAACACCTCAAAACTTTTTATAATTTGCAAAAAATCTCAAAATCTCAATTGAATATCACTAGATTTATTAGACATCCTGTTTGAAAAGTCCAAATTGTCGCGATTGGACTAAGCTCAGAAGAAAGGAGAACTACAACAAACCATATCAGGTAATAACAGTTGCCTATTATTGGCAGGTCAATGATAAAAAAAATACTAAACTAGTGTCACTGTGAGCTTCCATATTTGCAAGATTATCTGCACACTCATTTGCGTCGCGATAGGTCTACTTAGGGTCCTTTCTTTGTAAGTGCTTCTGCTATTTTAGCTGGTGCTAATGATTGCAGATGGTGAACCATTGAAGAAGGCAAATATTCCTCCATTTTTAGCCTTTATTTCCACCATTAAACATTGTGGTGCCGCTATCTTCTCTGCAATTTGCCATGGCTGCTAATTGATAACATTGATTTTGGCTTGAATTATACCTACAGGCCAGCTCTTAATATTTTGTTTTACGAGTCTTATATTTTTCATTTTATGTTGTTTCTGGTACAGGGGCTACAACTACTTTTGGATGGTGTACTTAAGTATTTGCCAGGTCCAATTGAAGCTAGTAATTATGATCTTGACCAATCTAAGAATAGGGAAAAGGTACCAGATTCAAAGAAAATTTATCCTTTGTTATCTTGACTGTCAGAAATTGCAATTATATTTTGAATTTGGCGGCAATTTCTTGAATCATGACTGCATGGAAGATCTTGCCGCCTGCAGGTCCATAGTTGGTGCACTGTTGTATGTGACCATAACTAGACTAGAAATTGGATATGCTTCCGGTTTGTAGCTCAACCCCTGCAGAGTTATTATATTGCCGTAAAGTGAATTTCAAGATGTCTTAAAAGGAAAGACTCTGGATCTTGGTTTAGTTCTGCAGGATGTTTACCCTATGTCTCCCCCATGTTTGCAGGACTATTGTGATGTTGATTTGATCTCTGATGTAGATAACACGAGGTCTGCTTTCAGGGCATTGTTATGCCTTGGTCCTAACTTATGATTCATAGCCTTAGCTACTTTTAAGGTGTTAACCTTATTTCATGAGCAGCGCGTTCCCATCTCCACACCAATACTTTATTGCAACAATCAAATCACTTTTGCTGTGAGTCATAATTTGATTTTGCATTACAGAACCGAATCTTTAGTTGTGACTTATGTTGTGCTCATTCTTAGATTGCTAATATACTCACAAAGTCATTGACCAATGTTCAGTTTTATAATCTCGGAGACAAACTCAGCGGTCTTAGAAAAAAGACTGCTCAGTTCTACATTCAAACTTCTTCACTCTTTAATCCTATGCACCTCAGAATAGCAAAGACTGCACTGTTCCATAGAATCTTGATAAATATGGTTGTTATGCTATTTTTTTTAATCTACTAACAAAGAATACTGTTGGGCTATTTTAACAGCATCACCTTGTGGCATTGGCTTTCAAATTGAAGAAGCATGGTCGTAAAACATATCTAAGGTACCACAACCTTTACATGTGGTTAAATCCTATTTCAAATTATCTGGATCCGTTGACAACAGTTGTTGAACTTAATATACTCGCATTTTCAATAACTCTTTGTAGAAGGTGAATTAAGTAAATCCAATTAATTGTTGAATCATCTTAAATATGGCACATGTGTCAACGAATCCTGACTCATAATATACACATCTACATATATGTATTGATTATTTTTAATTGCGTGAAGAATATATGAGGGTGTCCTTCGAAAGGGAGATCTTATTACTGATATTGACACTGGCAAGAAGCTTGAAGTAAGTCTAAGGCTCCTCTTTGTTCTAGTTTTATTGCATTAGTCTTGGGAACAAGGTGTTGCGTTGTGGATCTGCTTTACTTTCTCATATGTTGTAACCAAGATTATCCATTTCTTACTCGCTACAGAGAAGTATGTATTTGACCCATACTTCTAATATCATCTTCTTGCAAATTGAGGTAGTCACAACAAAGCCTAGTACAAGTTTTAGCTTTTATTTGTCACCTCAATTTGTGCACTCATAAGATCATTTTCATGTCTCTGCTTTCATATATTGCATTTTGAGTCTAGTGATTTTGTGGCCAGTCTTTCTATCTGGAATTGCAGATTCGTCGTTTGCTTGGGTTGTATAATGATGAGGTATATGTTTTCACCATGACTTGGTGGATCTTCCCATTAAATGTCCTTTGGACAACTTTTGTATAAGTTTTCTGGACCAGGTTCTACTTTTCTCTTCCCTCAAGCATAAGCCACATTTCTTGAATTCTACATTTTTTTTTGTAAGATTGAGTTTTTCTTGAATATGTTTTTGGTGGGTGGTTTAAGTTATTTTTTGTAAGATTGAATTCTACATTGCTTTATTTAATAGAACATTATGACATCATATGATCCATGTAGCCGAGCCCACTTAGTGGGATTAGACTTGGTTGTCGTTGTTGAAGTTATTTGAAAATGTGGACATTATATTTTTATTGGAGAGTAAATTTCATTTGAGGGCTTGAAAATACTGAAAACTGCATATGATAAACCTAAAATGCGAGCAAAAATGGCTAAAATATCCTAAACATTGAAGTTTTTGTGTGTCACTTCAGTAATGAATATTCACATTGCCTTGTAATAACTTTTGTTAGGCTCCATTTTATTTTATTTTTTGAAAAAACTGAGACTATACTTCTAGATCCCATTAAACAATACAATCCAATCTCATACGAAATTATGGGCATTCCTCTCCAACAAAATATGATAGCTTAAACAAATGTTAATGTGAAAGTCTTATTTTGTGTTCTTGATTTAATCAGATAGTTTTAACTATACAAAAGGGTGGACAAGATATACAAGCTACTCCTTAGATAGTTGTTGGCAGTTAGTTAGGACAGTTGTCACATCAGCTTAGGGTTATAAATAACTGTAACCTTCATGATTCAATCATATTTGAGATTCACAAATTCAGTTAGAAAAACAGTTACATATTCTCTCTCTTTTCTGAACTCTTTTCAAGCTTTCTCCATATTCTTCCATGGCGGTTTTCAACAAATGCAACTCCCTCAGACTTCATTTAAGACATGGAGATGGGAAACATGCAAAATAAAAAACAAATTAATTCAATGATTACCTTATTTTTGTAAGCACTACCTATGAATACTGGCATAAACTTCTTTGATATGGTGGTCCTACGAACTGCTTCCTACACACACAAAATAATAACAAAATGAAAACTATTTACAAAATAAGATTTGGAGAGAGAGGGGGGGAGGCGGGCGAGACAGAAGTAACAACTAGTTTCATATCTGCAAATTCATAGGAGCATGGACAAAAAGTGGATTTTCTCAAGGATCTAACCCTAAAATGTAATACACGGATAAAACAGATTTGAATTTGTTCTTCAACTTCATATCAAAACCCGAGGGATAATACTGATCAACATTAGTGTATATATGCCTCGTTGGTTTTGTTGACGTAATGCGGATTACGATGGCAAGCAAAAATTCTACCACAAACATATCTTTGCTAAATGAAAATAAAAATAAAAAATTAACATGTAAAACTCCAATGAAAAAAAAAATACACCATTACCCACACACCTCAAGATCAACGGATGATATGGGTTTGTCACTGCAAAACGCTTGAGCAAGTTTATCGTCCACCTTTGACACAGTCTTTATTAGTTCACGCCTTTTTTCGGACACCAAGGCTTCCATATTTGCAGGAACTTCTTCAATGACAACATTTGAACTGCAATAAGAAACAATTGAGTAATTTGAAGAACAATCACTGGTATAACCAATGTCGAAGTTTCAGCAACAGACCCATTTGAACCATGAACATAGTAGGCCCTTAATTGCACAAGATCAACAAGTCCCTTAAACTCATCTTCCAAGCCTATTGGAACTTGAATTGCAGCACTGTCAAGTCAAAGCTCACATCTTATCTGAAAAATAAAACAAAATGATCTACAAATAAAAACAACAATTTGAATTTGAATTATATAGTAACATTGAGCATTAGTTATAAAGCGTGCATGCTTAATAATAATAAAATGTTATAGGTTTCTAAATCTAAAGTTAAGTTAGCTCTCTGCGTATAAAAAAGAAACAAAACTCAGAAAAAAAACCTAATAGCATTTGGACTGCCCTATAGAAACAGAAACAACAGCTACTCTCTTTTCCACTATCTGGGATTGACAACATAGTACAAAACCTAGAATCTATGATGACAATTGACATTCATTAATCTCAAGATTACCTGATCTAAAACATCCCACGGATCCGCTCCCTTCTCATCAACCTTGTTGATAAATACAAGTCTTGGAAGTCCATGTCTGTCCATTTCCCCATCAACAGTAGTGGAGTGGCGTTTCACCCCTACAACACTAGAAAGAACAAGAATGGCACCGTCAAAGGCACTCAAAGCAGTCGAAACCTCCTCAGCAAAACCAACACACGGACTTTGTGTGTCAATTATGTTCATCTGCAAGGACAAATTAAATTATTCAATTATATTCTTGAATCAAAATTGAAAGTGAAATATGATAATATATATTAATATTACCTGATAATCTTTCCAGTTGAAGGAAGTGATAGCAGCCGAGTTATTTTTTTGGTAAATCTGTGATCTGCTTTTTATTATTCTGGATTCATTAGTATCCACATTCTTTCTAATAAACATTATACCATCAAGCTCTTTCCTAGCCAGAATATATAAGTATCTTTCGGTCTCTTCCTCCTTCGAAAACATGATTCTATGGGTGTCATCGATCTCACCCGCCTATAACATCTCCCTCTCTTTCGGGCCTATCTTGTCAGGGTTGATCAGACCTGTCATCCAGATGTTGCGCAGCCGCTCTGCTGGCTTCCCGGAGAAATGGCGGAAGTGCAATAAAGGAAGGGCACTGTTGTAGAGAAGACGCGGCAAAGAGAATAAGTGAGCCATGGTGGTGGACTGGTGTTGGCCGATATTTTGAAGTGTTTTTAGTAGAAAAGCTTAAACCCTGGGGGTTTTATAGAGTGCAGTATATCTAGTATTTGTTTCACAACTCCGTTCTCTATTTTCACGCTCTCACCTTACTTCACTAATTTCATGCCATTTTTAAGTTGCAAAGACATAGCACTAGTGTATATTTTCTTTAGGTTAGTTAAGTAAAAAATTCCGTGACCATTTTTAATCTCTGTAAAAAAAATTCATCAACATTTTTTTTCTTAAAAATGTTAAAAATACATATTTTTCAATATAATTGTGTTTTATGAAAATCATTTCATTATTAAAATTATATTGTTTTCGGCTACATGAGAAAAAGGAATAAAAAGGGGAAAACGTCATAGTCATTGAAAAGAATACGCTTAAAACGCCGTCTAATAAACACGTGATGAGCATGGTAGAAGTTCGTTAAACATAATAAGATGGTTTAAACTATTAGCTCTCAACTTAGCAAGAATATTGACACAAGAGTTCCCCTTCCCATAGATATATATATATATGATGAATAGAAATAGCACAATCCTTAACAATATAATTTCGAATGAGTTTCAAGAACTTCAATGTATTTATCACCGCATAAAAGAGTAGAGTAACACATAAGCTTTCTATAATAAGAATCAGAATTGCACAACTAGCTATGTCCACTCCCCAAAGATAAACAAAGTCACTTAACTTTAGAAAAACAAAATAAATGAAATTAGATAAAGAATATTGATACTTGAGAAAATGCACTTGGCAAAATGTAATTGGTTGAAGTAAGTGGACATGTGGCTAGTGATTGTGCATAAATAGGGAAAGGATGATCATCAAGGATTATGAAGAAAAATGATGAAAGTCTCTCCTCTCTTCCTCTCTCCCTTTGATACTCTCTAGTAGAGTAATTTCTTCTATCTCTTTCTTCCTCTCTTCTATGTACTAAGAACATCAATTTTAATTGAGTTCTAATCTATCAATTTAACCTTTCATTTCACAGTCAATTCACAATTATAATTTTACCCCATTATCAATTTTAATATTGATACCATATAAGATTATGTTTTTGTTTACTAACAAAAGGAACTACCAGCAAGTTATGATTTAGAATAATCCCTATACTTTGTAAAAAATAAAAAATAAAAAAATCCTTCGATAGAACTACAATATAGAAGAATAATTCAACAGCTTCAATTTTATAATCACCACCAAACAATCATTATATTTGTTAGCTAAATGATTCAACAGCTTCAATAGAACTAAAATATAGAAGAATAATTCAAAAATCATGTTTATCTCGAGGACGTAATAAGATTTGCATCTGTAACATGCTCAATATGATTAAAAGGTTAGTTAGTAATAATTTCCAAATCAACAAATTGATAATAGTTAGATGGTCATCACTCATCACTAAATATTTTCAACCATTACCTTCGGACAAAACCGTAGGTAATTTCAAGGACACTATTTAAACATAAAAGACCTCTCCTATCTAAGGTAATTTCATGGTAAAAGAGATTATACGTTATTTGCCCATAAAAAGAGAGATTATACGTTATTTTCCACATGTCTCAATTTCCCTATTTAAATCAGATTGATACTTAGAACTCTAACAAGTAGAAAGAAGATCGTTGTATTGCTCTAAGGAAAATTGTATTACTCTAAGGAAAATCACAATTGAGATATGAGATAATGACTCAATCGGTGTTGGTTAAAGAAAAACAAATAGTAATGTTTTTTTACTATGATATTGGTATGAAGTTTTCACCGTCACTTATCAGTGACTAATCTCCGTCGAGAACTTATGAGATACACAAGATGGGTTTGTTGAGGACAAAATTCTTATTTGATGTTTTAAAGATTACAAACATTTTATACTTGTTTTTTAACTTGTTATCTACTAATGAATTTTGTGAGAAATGTTTCATGAGAATGTTCTTAACATAAGAAGAAGGTTCTTTGCTCACAAGACAAGTTAAAAACGTCATTATCAAAGCAAATAAGCAAAAGGACATAAATG
>Ga0228710_1006944_pt1 | contig 16922 bp, 11 predicted proteins | sample MedpolnodulmetaG_FD_177995 | JGI IMG/M metagenome (GOLD analysis project Ga0228710, IMG submission 177995) | Root nodule microbial communities from Medicago polymorpha collected in Santa Monica, California, United States - pink nodules | ecosystem: Host-associated > Plants > Roots > Nodule... | reverse complement strand
TGTTGATGGTTGTGAATAATTGAACTATGCTCTAATTGCATGTCTTACTTGCTTGTGCTTATACACTTGGTGAATCTATTTGATGATAATTATTTTGGTAATAGTAATGAGGTGAGAATTGTATATGTATGTATGTATATATGTGTGTGTGTATATATATATATATATGATTTGGTGATTCCTTTAATAATGATGATTGCTTGCTTATAACTTGAAATGATGAATTGTACTTGTCGAGTTAAGTATGCTAAATGAAGGATAAGGTGAGTAATCCTTTCATTGATTGTTGTTGATAAATGATGAGCTTATGTTGATAACTTGATTGAGATTGAATATGCTTGTTATGCTATGTTAGTATTGTGATAGCTTGTTGTGTATGGAATGGGGGATAATAATCATGTGATGTTAGTATTCTAAGAGGGATGGGTATGTATATGTGATATGCATGAATCCGTGAATGCTTATGTTTGTTTATGTTGATTATGATTGATGTGAAGTTAACCCCAGTGGTCTGTGGTGGACCGCCTACCTATTTGTATGAATGGGTAGACGGCGTGTAGAATTAGTTTTTTTCTTGCTTGGTGAGTGCGTGAGGATAGCTGGAGCTTCCTCTGTTTATCCGTTAGAGTCTTAGATTAGGCTCTGATTAGGTGTTCGTCTTTATGTTTTTGTTGGATTTATTTGTTATTGAGATTTGACCCTTATGTCGGGATTTGAAGTTTTTATATGATGATGTATATTGATCTCATGGCATGTATACTTTGGAGATGTATGATTTATATCCGCTGCGACTGTTGAGAAATTTTATATATGCATGTTGATGTTATTTGTTGAAGACGTAGCGTCTATTTCTTGAATAAATGTTTTATTCGTGTGTTTTATCGCTTTAATAGAAATAGGGCGTTACAGAGAACACCGCAGCTTCAACAAACCACAAAAAGGGACCTCCAAACAATACAAAACCCACAACCTTGCACCTGCAAACTCACGAGCAACAAACCAGCAAAGCTGCAACAAGATCGCAAGCAACAACAAACAAACAAACAAAGCAGCAATAAAAACGAACCCAGATCCGGATCAGATCAAACCACTGAACAACGACGGCCAACCAGAGAAGACTATCGACGAAACAACAGCCAAAACAGCAACCATCGACGACGGCACAGTTCCCCACCAAGAACAAACCGATGGCGAGAGATTCGGAACAAAAGGAGATGCGGATGTCTGGGCCATCAACGCACCACCATAGCCAAACGCTACATTGAAGAAGAAGGATTTGGATGTGGAGGAGAAAGACAAAAAAAAGGGAAGCGGTGTTGAGGTTTCTACGCACCACCATCTGAATATATTTGCACAGAAACACTAACAAATTAAGGATGGAGACAACAATATTTATTATTTTAAAAAAGGATCAAGCTAACTTATGCCCTAAGGGCACTGATGAGTAAAACCGCAAGTGCACGGTTCTACCAAAGTAGCAAAAATAGAGTATCGTTCCAACAGGGGGTTTTCAATTCAATTAACTTTATTTGATGATTAGAAGAAAGTTCAGTTGTAAAGTTTGGATTTTTAACGGTAGAAAATAATGATAAAAAGCGCCTTGTGATTATTGGTTCATCTTGATGACAAACCCTTCACAAACAAACCCGAAACCTAAACTTTATATTGGACCTACTTTCTAAAGACAAGTTTCTCTTAAGCGTATCAAAGTTTCTCTCGAAATCATTGAGTGTGTTCCTTTAACAACCACACCTATTCTCATGGTTGATTGTTATTAGAATCCTTGAAGAACGAAATTTTATTTGTCTCAAGGTTTGCTAGACTATTCTCATGTTTCGCAATCCTTGTCTAATTTCACTTGTTCCAATATCAAAACTTTGTTGTCGCTTTATGAATTGATATTTGTGATGATGAATTAACAAATACTAACCCACCGCTGTCGCTTTATGAATTTGGTATTTGTTAATTCATTATATAAACAGTGAAATTAGATTAGAAAGTAAATTTATATAAAATTAGGGTTTGAGGCTTGGTTTGATTATGATTAGGTCATTAGACTCATCCAACAATCCCAAGACAAGAAGAGTCTACTCACTCATGTTCATCGTAGACATATAAGAGAAGAAGAAGAACATAAATAAAATAACAAGAAAGTAAAAGAAGAACTTTTATTAAGAAAGACAATTGTCACTATTGAATTCCAAGAACAAAAGAAGAATTGTTGTGATAGCTAGCTACTTTATTTATAGTTTACAATGACTTAAGCCCTAAGAAATACATCACTAGAATGTTCCACAAGAAACCACAGGCTTTTAAGTCAGAAATAAACTAATAGGTAGCTTGTCCGGGAAGCAGAAAAGAAGCAAAAGGAATCCTGAAGGTTGGCACGACCGTGTGGCTGGTGGCACGGGCCGTGCCAAGTCTCTAACTTGGGGGAGACATATTTTTGTCCTCAATTTTCGTATTTTAGGCACGAATCAGCTCTGAATCCTCTTTCTTTTCCTTCAAGACTCAATCTTTAGAATATTTGTTCCTGAAATTAAATAACTTGCAATTGAAGTAAAATAATTCTAAAAAAAAATAAAATTAAATAAAACAAACTCAAATATAAATAAAACGGACGCAAATATTATATTTAAAACACTAATTATTGACTCTTCAGACACAAGTTAAGAAGCTAAAAATAAATAATATTTAAAGTTTTCAGAATTAAAAATACACAATTTTCAAGACTTTATTTCTATTTTAGTGACTTATCTTGTGCCCTTGCAAGTTAGCATTTCCATTTAAAAAATAGCCCCCTTTTGTTAGATCTCTCAATCCATCATTAGATGATATATAGTATATGTACAGTGAAATTTCATTATCAACTTTAATAACTATTATAGATTTTTCATTTTTGCTTCTTGGTATTGTAGGTTCTTAGAGAAAATAAATTCAAGCAAGCGATTGCTGGTGTGAAGATAGAAGATGGAGAAGAGATTACATATGAGAAAGCTACAACGACATTGAGAAGGGGCGCACATCACCTAGCAGCATTGCAAACCAGTGATGGTCATTGGCCTGCTCAAATTGCTGGTCCTCTGTTTTTCATTCCTCCTTTGGTGAATACTTATCTTTGTTTTTAATAAGCTTAAGATGCTATGTTCTCCTCTCAGTGGTGGGAGCTTCCTCCCACTTTTGTGCAGTCTTTGCTTTTTAGAGATAGTTTAGGTTTGCCTTTTTCTAAAATTTCTATGGACTAATCTTTGTTAAAGGTTCAGGCCTCTCCTGTTTTCTAATGAATTTCTTTACTTGATAAAAAAAAAGAAAAAAGAATAGGTCTAACCCATGAAAAAAGAAAGAAAAAAAGACAAAAGCAACAATAAAGAGTATTAAAGGGGTGTAGGTTAATTGTTTTTATCTCAGGGATGAAAGAGCTAAATTATTCGACGGTTAAAAAAAGAAAATATTAATTTAACAACTAATTACCAATATCATATTTTTAAAAAATAAAATAAAGAGTATTAAAAAAAATACTCTCCGGTCTCAAGTCTATGCGATTATAACGTATTTTTTATACCATAATGGCGCGCACGCACGCGCGCGCGCACACACACATACAATTACACAAGGGAGTGATAGTTTCTGTCCTTACTTGCATTACAAGTAACATGCTAAGTAAGGATTAATTACACAATTAACAGTAATATTCCTAGCGGTCCTCTCTTAAACTAAACACTACTGTAGAAAAATAAATTTACAACATGGTTGTCCGGTACATTCTTCTTCGTTGGTAACTTGGAAGTGTCAACGGTTAACTACTTGTTACTTACTTTTGACTATTTGATTAAACTGGATGAAACACTAATTGCAGGTTTTTTGTGTTTACATTACGGGACATCTTGATTTGGTATTCCCACAAGAGCATCGCAAAGAGATTCTTCGTTACATATATTGTCATCAGGTACATATTCACCCATTTGTTATGCAAATATATATGGTTCTTTTCCTCGATTAACCATGAAATTTGAGATAAATTTCTTCACGTGGTGGTTTCATTCGAAGAATGAAGATGGAGGGTGGGGTCTACACATTGAGGGTCATAGCACCATGTTTTGTACTGCACTCAACTATATATGCATGAGAATTCTTGGAGAAGGGCCTGATGGAGGTCAAGACAATGCTTGTGCAAGAGCAAGAAACTGGATTCATGATCACGGTGGTGTAACACATATACCTTCATGGGGAAAAACTTGGCTTTCGGTATAATTTTGTACATTTAGGGTTAGGATTCTGTCTAATATAATCTTTTTATGAAACATGGAATCCATGAAGAAATGAGAGAAAAACTTCAAATTTTTATCCATAAAATGAGTAAAAGTTATTCTTTATCTGTAGATACTTGGTGTATTTGATTGGTCTGGATGCAACCCAATGCCCCCTGAGTTTTGGATCCTTCCTTCATTTCTTCCTATGCATCCAGGTTCAATTATTTGGTTATGTTTTGTTAATTTATATTATGTGTGTGTGAAATGAACAAACAATGACTTTAGAGTTTATTCTATCTCCTTTTCACATTAATTAATTGCAGGTAAAATGTGGTGTTATTGTCGATTGACATACATGCCTATGTCTTACTTGTACGGGAAGAGGTTTGTGGGTCGAATCACACCACTCATCTTACAGTTGAGAGAAGAAATTCATAATCAACCTTATGAAAAAGTTGATTGGTCAAAATCACGTCACCAATGTGCAAAGGTGAGGGTCATAGTCGCGTTTGAATGATAACATACGTAGGAGAGGGATAAATGATCCATTTTATGTCGTCTCATACAGGAAGATCTTTACTATCCTCATCCTTTGATACAAGATCTGATATGGGATAGCTTATATATATTCACTGAGCCACTTCTCACTCGTTGGCCTTTCAACAAATTGGTAAGAGAAAAAGCCCTTCAAGTAACAATGAAGCATATCCATTACGAGGATGAGAATAGTCGATACATAACCATGGGGTCTGTCGAAAAGGTAATTAAGCATCGTCATAGCAATTAAAAATATTTATTATTTAGTTTTCCATTGAAAAATAAAATCATTTCAAATATTCCATTATTAACATGTATATCGTTATCAGGCTTTATGTATGCTTGCTTGTTGGGTGGAAGATCCAAATGGAGATGCTTTCAAGAAGCATCTTGCAAGGGTTCCGGATTACTTATGGGTTTCAGAAGATGGAATGACCATGCAGGTGTGTGCGTGCGTGCGTGTAGAATATTTAAGATTAGAGTAGGAAGAAAAAAGTAACAGATTTTGGACTATGAGAGTAACAAACTCGGAGTCATGAAACACCAGATGAACTCTAGCATTTGTAGTAGTTGTAACTTAAACGCCACAAAAACAACTTGTTTTAGCACCAAAAAGGGCCCTTAAAATCTTTCAACCAATTTAGCATGCATTTTTTGACCCAAAGTACCCTATTTATGAGACCTGATGTGAAGAAACACTCAATCCCTCACTTAAATGGTGGAGTGTGTCCTATGTCTATTTACAAATTTCTTCATCTGGCCCTTTGAAAGCAGCAAGTGAGCCTTTAGTTGTTTCAAAGCTTTGTCTCTGTCTTTCAAGTCCGGTGCCACTTCCTCGACCAACATTTGACTCAGTATAAACCTAGAAATGGAAAGAGGAGCTCTCACATATAATACCTTAAAAGGAGCATTGCCCACTGATGCTTGAAATTGGTATTATACATGTATTTTTCCAAGTGAATGAAATCTCTATACACCTTTGTTTGACCATCAAACTCCTGATGATAGGTTATGCACTCATGCATAGTTGTGTTCCTTGCAACATGAAAATAATATCTATATTACAATGGAGACCGGATCCCATTCAACTTCATTACCTTCCAAGCAAATATCTCATCCAAAGATCTTGTTGAATAAGGGTGTTTAAAGGGTACAAAATGATCCTATTTTCTATCCACAATCATCCATATGCTAAAAAGAAAGAAGATTGCTCCTTTCACCACAAAATTGCTCCTCCTTCCGACAAAATTCCAACTAGATCATTTCCGTTGTGACCTCTCCATCTTCGTCCTCCCCTAATATCAAAATTATGAGATTCCAATAAAAAAAATTATTTTGGATAAAGCCGAGGACTTAAAAAATACAATAATATTCCTTTGTCGCCAAAATCAGAACCAGAGCAGCGACGATCCCTCCATACTCACGAATGCAGACACCTGTTGAATTTTGAAGTATTTATCCTCTCGAGCGATCCACCCACTTGGATCAGTGCCTTAAAACATTGGCAATTCCACTTTCTTGAACCATTTCCGTTTCTCATTGTTGGTGTGTGATTGCTGGTTGATCCTGATTTTTCTGGAGAATCCTTCTTTTCCCAACCAATACCTTTCTCCTTCATCAAGGTCTTGAGTAATGTGTTTATTTCTTCAGTGGTTGCAACTTTCGCAAGTTGAGTAGAATGCCAGTAGCCGTCTGCTTCAAGAACTCGACTGCATTGTCCATGTTATCCATGCGTTGCTCCAATGTTGGCATGTCAGATCAAATTGGTAGAGCTTAGAATATTCAAGATTAGAATAGGAAGAAAGACAAATTTTGGGATATGTGAGTAATAGATTTTATTATTGCTTCACAAAGGGACTCTCCTTTTTACAATCTGACTTGATAGCTTCACAGCAGATTACAAAATGAAAGAATGTCCTCTCATTCTCTGCAAACTTAATATTTATATTCTCCTAGATTATACATGTAATATAGGATTGATTATTATAATATTGTAACTAATGTGATACATTCATTAAATAATTTTTTTGTCAATCTCATTACATACAATGTAGAGTTTTGGCAGCCAAGAATGGGATGCTGGTTTCGCCATTCAAGCTTTGCTTGCCACAAACTTAATTGAAGAAATTGGTCCTGCACTTGCTAAAGGACATGATTTCATTAAGAAATCTCAGGTATACATGCTTAATATTGATAACATAAAGATCGTTCTCCTTCCCTTAATTGCGAAAATTAAACTCCCAATGAATCATCCAAATTTTAAGACAAACTAAATGATTACTAAATAGCTAATTACCGAGCTTGTAAACTTATATTGTTCTAATTATAGCATATTTGATTTACTATTAGCTACTTGGTTAGTCTTCATCATTAGGCCTTTCAACAACATGTGTGCTAGTTTTAAAATCCAATGAAACTGATACTTTTATTTTACAGGTTAGAGAGAACCCTTCAGGAGATTTTAAGAGTATGCATCGTCATATTTCTAAAGGCTCGTGGACTTTCTCTGATCGAGACCATGGATGGCAAGTTTCTGATTGCACCGCAGATGGTTTGAAGGTAACTAATAATATATGGTAGCTATGCACAACTTAATTTGTTAACAACCTACTTTTCAATCACAAAAAATGTAAACTCTCTGGTGTTTCAGTGTTGTCTACTTTTATCAATGTTGCCTCCAGAGATTGTGGGTGAAAAGATGGAACCAGAGAGGTTATATGATTCAGTCAATCTCTTGTTGTCGCTTCAGGAAAGTTCTACTTTTCAATTTATAGCTATATATTTTTAATTGATATATTGAGTAATTATTGATCATTCAACATGTCACTTCATCAAAGGATATGCGCAAATTGTGAAAACGAGTTTGATCATTTACTTTTTTCTTTCATTCTTGCAGGGTAAAAATGGTGGTATGCCATCATGGGAGCCGGCACGAGCTCAAGAATGGTTAGAAGTAAGGATTGTACTAATAAATATAGTCTTGTGTAGTCTCATTAGACACACAAAACACTCAAATTTAATATAAACTAACTAGCTTTGTTATTTATTTGCAGGTACTGAATCCCACTGAATTTTTCGCAGACATTGTAATTGAATATGAGTATGTTGAGTGCACTGGACCAGCAATTCAAGCTTTAGTTATGTTCAATAAGCTATATCCAGAGCATAGGAAGAAAGAGATAGAGAATTTCATTGACAATGCAGTTAGATTCATTAAAGATACACAAAAAGATGATGGTTCATGGTATGGAAATTGGGGAATTTGCTTCATTTATGGTACTTATTTTGCTCTTGGTGGTTTAGCAGCTGCTGGCAAGACTTATACCAATTCTGTTGCTATTCGTAAAGCTGTTCAATTTCTTCTCACAACACAGAGAGAGGATGGTGGATGGGGAGAGAGCTATCTTTCATGCCCTAAAAAGGTTAATAATTGAGTAATTATTACTAATCATTCTCCAACTTCAACAAGAGTAGAAAATTGTGATTATGTCTTACTAAATACTAACAATAATGCAGAAATATATACCTATTGAACAAAGCCAACAATCAAATGTTGTACAAACTGCATGGGGTCTCATGAGTTTAATTCATGCTGGTCAGGTATGCTATTCGTCATGAATTAAAGGTCAACATACTTTTCTGTGTGAACCGAATATCCTCAGCACACAACAGTAGAGACTAATTTCTTAAGTCGAAAAGGACCACAATTATTACCATGAATGCAAATGAATCTTAATATAAGTGTTTTTATCTTCTTTCTAATTCTTGTGTATAGGCAGAGAGAGACCTTACTCCTCTTCATCGTGCTGCAAAATTTCTCATCAATTCCCAGTTGGAAGAGGGTGATTGGCCCCAACAGGTTCATGTTTATTAAACCTATGAAATTAAATAATGAGGCTCATGTTTATGCTTAACTCACAATACCAAAATTGATTATACTTGTTTAGTAAGGAATGAAAGGAGTCTTGAAAAACAAGTCATTAGCATTATATAATCAAATCAAAAACAAAACATTGTGGATAGGTGATATCTTTAGACACTTTTGTAGTGTGATTAATTTACCATCTTAACTGAAATCAAAATATATTTAAATGCATGCATGCATGCACTTACCATGAAATCAAAACTCAAAATTAAAAAAATGTTTCAACTCTTTTTAATTTATGAAAACGACATAAAATACCTATTATTAATTTTTCTTTTGTCTTATTTATTGTAGGGAATCACAGGAGTATTCTTCAAAAATTGTATGTTGCATTACACAATGTATAGAGATATTTTCCCATTGTGGGCTTTAGCTGAGTATCGTAGATATGTTCCATTGTCTTCCACTGCAGTTAAACTTGAAAAAAAAGATGTGAGCATAAAAATGACAAATGCATATCAATAAAGAAAGATACAAGCAAATAAATCAATCAAGTCAAGACTATTTCCTACGTGTATTGATTAATTTTTCTTTCATGTTGGATTATATATGTATAGGTAGATGTGTTCTTCCATGTATGCTTTCTAAAATAATGTCTAATGTAACAATATGTCGCTAAGTATCTAAATAAATTCTCCAAGAAAAAGTACCTGGATAAATTACAATTTTAAGTATTTTCTATTTCAACCATTTAAATGTTTGCTTATAGAAGGGTGTTGGAATTTTTTTTTAATAGATTATCTTGGTAGTGGCATTGATTGAGATAGTTCACTTTGCTTCGTATTCCTCCATTTAAAGTAACAAGGTTTTTACATAAGAAAGTGCAAAAGTCTGAAATGAATATGCTATCATTGACCCCGTATGTATAGACTCTTACTTTTCCCACCCTATGTCATACTCATGCACCCTGAAAAAATGACAAACATGTTCTTCGGATTAAGTAATTTTTCGGAAATAATGTCCGGATTACGTAATCCGGACACTTTCGAACTATAAAAGGAAATCCCCACCCCCACCATTTTACAATTCACTTTCCTCTCTCTCTCTCTCCCCCTTATTCCAAAATCCGAATTGTACGGCTCAATCCAAATTTGGAGTTTTTTTGCTCAAGATCACTGCATTTGAAGCCTTATTAAACATCAAATTGAAGGTTAGTTCAAAATCCTTATGCATGCAAGTTAATTTGGGCGTTTTTTTTTCTTGGGCACTGAAGCTGTCTAGATTTTGTTTTCCGGACTAGATTGTTGCAAATCAGACTGTGAAATCCGGACAGTTTCGTGTGTAATTTTTTCCGCTTTTGTTTATGTTGTTTTGTGCCCTAAATTTGGATCTTGTTGTGTTATGTATGTTGCAGGTATGAATAATGTTGATCGGCATGTTACATGTCACACATCCGTTAATAGAGATTGGGAAGAGTGTCGTCAAGCGCGTCGAGAAGCAGAGGCTCGAGCGGCGGCGGAGGGTGTAGTTTAGGCTCTTAGGCGTAGGGCTGGCAGGCCACGATGTGCTGTTGTTGAGGATGAGCCTCTGCCTCAGGCAAACCCAAATTATGAGCAGATGGACGTGGAGCATCAGACGGAGGATGATGTTGAGGCAATGGAGGAGGATGCCCATCAACAGTAGCGGCGACGGAGGAGGGGGAAGATTGTGGTGGAGCCAGATCCTGAGCCTCTTGACGACTACCCCGATGGCCCACATGACACAACTTTGCTAACGAGGTACCGTGTGCACGTGACCAGGAAGGCGTCTGAGCGAGTGGTACGTATTATTGTGATATAAGTCATTACCACTGATTAATTCTTTGTATTTTAATTTGATATCTAGTTTAACTCACCTTATCTTTGTGAAACTGATGTTAATGTTTTGTTTTGTTTTTAATTTTTTGCAGTGGCGGGCCAATTTAAAATGCATCAACAACGGGAAGAAAATTGATATGATGCATGATGAGGATACCAGGCCTATCATGGTAGCACGGTGGTGGCGTGATTGATGTAGTATTTTTCTATCAATTGAAAGTAAGTATTGTATATCGTCTCCACAAGGATTAGCGCGATATTCAAGCCATTCAACAATCAATATTGTTCTAAGTGTATGGACTTAAAATGTTTGTTGGTGTAAACCTATATAAACTATTTGACATAAAATAAATAGAGAAGAGATAAGGCCATTTCGCTTGGGGTCAGAGACACTCAACCAAGCGTAACAACTGGAATCTCACTATCAAATAACAAATGCTAGCTTTTTAAACGATATTAACACAATCACTCGACAACATTATTCGTGTCCAAATGATGTCGTGATTTCTAATGGACTATTTAAAAGTCGATTTTCCAAACTATTAAACAATCACAAAGTCAATTGGATCGTTTGATCGATGATTTCTCAATCTATTAAGCGACCCAAAAGCATTAAGCTCTTGATTTCAAGGTGATTATCAAAGATTAAATTCTATGTCTAGAATGAAAACATAGATAGATTATTATTCTAATCCTAGATCCAAAAGTATTTGTCAATACCATTTCAAATCTCAAATAAAGCTTTAAATGCAAGAATAATAACAATATTGAATAAATAGCTAGAATCATATATTAAAAGATCAAGAGTTTACATAATGGCTTGTTTGAATACCTCAAAACCAACAAGAGTAGATGTAGCGACATATGTCTATGCAAGCTTGACAAAGGATGAAAGAAAGATGAAGATTTAATGCTAAGATTCATGATGTCTCAACAAATCTTGGAAAGAATCTACTCCTAACACCTTGCTTTGTGTTTCTCTCTAGAAATGTCATCTCCAAAAAGTGTGCTACTCTTTGTTCTTGTTCCCCAAAACGTGATTTGTCTCCAAAAGTCTATCCTGTACAAGAAAGCTCCTCCCAGAACGTGTGTGGCTCTTCACTTTTATTTTGTGTTTTCGGGTCAACCCAAACTGTGGGTCAAAGGCCCAATTGCTTCAAGCTCCCACAATGTGTTTGCACTTTCCTTTTTATTATTCACACCAGCTCATGACACAAAGCCAAGTGACACATCAATATAATTTATATAAGCACAATCCATTTTTCTTTCTTTGATTACTATGACTACTAACTATAATAATAATAATAATAAAATAAACTAATTGACTCAATTAATAAATAAAACCACAATTTATTTAAAATGACTCTAAATGAAATACTAAACTAATAAAATAGACTAAAAACTTAATTAAAGACTCTATAAATGTCATATGACGGACTGTCATCAGTGATCGACTGGGTGCCACCGGTCTTTCTTGGCTTCAGGATACCAGCTACAACTATATTGACCACGGTCTGATTTCTGCATTTGTGGAGAGGTGGCACGAGGAGAATTCGAGCTTCCATCGTCTATTTGGGGAGATGACAGTGACACTTGATTATGTGTCCTGTTTGTTGCATCTCCCCATTGATGGCATGCTTCTGTCCCACGAGACTATTTCAAGGAACGATGTTGTGGATATGATGATTAGGTATATGGGGTCTTCTGCTTGAGATGCTCTTGATGAGGTGACTGAGACCAGAGGTGCACATGCACGATTTAGATACTTAAGGAGGATTTTCAAGGAGCGTCTCCAACTGCAGTTGGCATTAGATAATGAGGGTGGTATGCAGGAGGAGGTGCAGAGGTTGCGCGACTAGGCTCTCCACATATATCTGATGTACTTGGTAGGGATCACACTCTTCACTGACAAGAGCGCCACCGATGTGGATGTTGTCTACCTAAGGCACTTCAGAGACCAGGAGGTTGTTTCTGGTTTTTCACGGGGAGTTGCGTGCCAATCTCACTAGTTCCCATTGGGCTTGCAGTCTGCTGTCAAGATACTTGTCTTTGCTGCAGGTATAAATTAATAATTGTGTTTCTTTTTTCATCTGTATGTTTTGACCTTGTTTGTATATTTATATGTGGTTGTCTTTGTTGCAGGCATGGATTTATCAGCACTTCAGGGGTATATGCAGCAAGGATGTGCGGGCTGGATATCAGGAGGATTATCCTCGCGCCATGGTTTTTGAACCACGGATGGGTTTTTTTACACCAGACGAGTACAGAACGCATATGGATGCGCTGGATCAATCGACCTATGTCATGGCCTCATATGCTGAGCACCGTGAGGCATGTCCTTTTGAGCAGGTAAGCCTTTACTCCAGATGGCTCAGATACGGTCCATGCAGGGTGAGATATCTGCCAGAGCGGGTGCTTCTTCAGTTTGGGTACGTTTAGACCGTTCCGAGACATCCATGCGAGAATGCACCTCCGCAGGACACCTTAGGGGATATCACCCTCAGCTTTCAACGTGCTATTGATTATGCTTTGACACCTCAGGAGTTGGTTACCGTGCAGTGTAACAACTGCAATCTCAGTATCAAATAATAGATTCTAGCTTTTTAAACGATATTATCACAATCACTTGACAACATCATTTGTGTCCAAATGATGTCGTGATTTCTAATAGACTATTTAAAAGTCGATTTTCCAAACTATTAAACAATCACAAAGTCGATTGGATCGTTTAATCTACGATTTCCCAATCTATTAAACGACCCAAAAGCATTAAGCTCTTGATTTTAAGGTGATTATCAAAGATTAAATTCTATGTCTAGAATGAAAACTTAGATAGATTATTATTCTAATCCTAGATCTAAAAGTATTTGTCAATACCATTTCAAATCTCAAATAAAGTTTTAAATGCAAGAATAATCACAATATTGAATAAATAGCTAGAATCATATATTAAAAGATCAAGAGTTTACATAATGGCTTGTTTGAATACCTCAAAACCCACAAGAGTAGACGTAGCTACATATGTCTGTGCAAGCTTGACAAAGGATGAAAGAAAGATGAAGATTCCATGCTGAGATTCATGATGTCTCAACAAATCTTGGTAAGAATCTACTCCTAACACCTTGCTTTATGTTTCTCTCTAGAAATGCCATGTCCAAAAAGTGTGCTACTCTTTGTTCATGTTCCCCAAAACGTGATTTGTCTTCGAAAGTGTATCCAGTACAAGAAAGCTCCTCCCAAAATGTGTGTGGCTCTTCACTTTTATTTCGTGTTTTCGAGTCAACCCAAACATTGGGTCAAAGGCCCAATTGCTTCAAGCTCCCACTATGTGTTTGCATTTTCCTTTTTATTATTCACACCAGCTCATGACACAAAGCCAAGTGACACATCAATATAATTTATATAAGCACAATCAATTTTTCTTTCTTTGATTACTATGACTACTAACTAAAATAATTGATTCAATTAATAAATAAAACCACAATTTATTTAAAATGACTCTAAATGAAATACTAAACTAATAAAATAGACTAAAAAATTAATTAAAAAGACTCCAAAAATATGATATGACGGACTGTCATCAGTGATCGACTGGGTGCCACCGGTCTTTCTTGGCTTCAGGATACCATCTACAACCAGATTGACCACGGTCTGATTTCTGCATTTAGGGAGAGGTGGCACGAGGAGACTTTAAGCTTCCATCTTCTGTTTGGGGAGATGACAGTGACACTTGATGATTTGTCTAGTTTGTTGCATCTTCCTATTGATGGCATGCTTCTGTACCACGAGACTATTTCAAGGAACGATGTTGTGGATATGATGATTAGGTATATGGGGTCTTCTGCTGGAGATGCTCTTGATGAGGTGACTGAGACCAGAGGTGCACATGCACGGTTTAGCTACTTAAGGAGAATTTTCAAGGAGCGTCTCCAACTGCAGTTGGCATTAGATAATGACGGTGGTATGAAGGATGAGGTGCAGAGGTTGCGGGACCAGACTCTCCACATATATCTGATGTACTTAGTGGGGATCACACTCTTCACTGACCAGAGTGCCACCTATGTGGATGTTGTCTACCTAAGGCACTTCAGAGACCTGGAGGTTGTTTCTGGTTTTTCACGGGGAGTTGCGTGCCTATCTCACTAGTTCCCATTGGGCTTGCAGTCAGCTGTAAGGATACTTGTCTTTGCTGCAGGTATAACTTAATAATTGTGTTTGTTTTTTCATCTGTATGTTTTGACCTTGTTTGTATATTTATATGTTGTTGTCTCTGTTGCAGGCATGGATTTATCAGCACTTCAGTGGTATATGCAGCAAGGATGTGTGAGCTGGATATCGGGAGGATTATCCAGGCGCCATGGTTTTTGCGCCACGGATGGGTTTTTCTACACCTGACGAGTATAGAACGCATATGGATGCGCTGGATCTGTCGGCCTTTGTCATGGCCTCAAATGCTGAGCACCGTGAGGCATGTCCTTTTGAGCGGGTCACCCTTTACTCCGGATGGTTCAAATACGATGCACGCATGGTGAGATATTTGCCAGAGCGGGTGCTTCTTCAGTTTGGGTAAGTTCAGACCGTCCCGAGACATACATGTGAGAGTGCACCTCCGCATGATACCTTAGGTGATATCACCCTCCGCTTTCAGCGTGCTCTTGATTATGCTTTGACACCTCAGGAGTTGGGATAGCCTGCAGTGTAACAACTGCAATCTCAGTATCAAATAACAGATTCTAGCTTTTTAAACGATATTATCACAATCACTCTACAACATCATTTCTGTCCAAATGATGTTGTGATTTCTAATGGACTATTTAAAGTCGATTTCCCAAACTATTAAACAATCACAAAGTCGATTGGATCGTTTAATCGACGATTTCCCTATCTATTAAACGACCCAAAAGCATTAAGCTCTTGATTTCAAGGTGATTATCAAAGATTAAATTCTATGTCTAGAATGAAAACTTAGATAGTTTATTATTCTAATCCTAGATCCAAAAGTATTTGTCAATACCATTTCAAATGCAAGAATAATAACAATATTGAATAAATAGCTAGAATCATATATTAAAAGATCAAGAGTTTACATAATGGCTTGTTTGAATACCTCAAAACCCACAAGAGTAGACGTAGCTACATATGTCTGTGCAAGCTTGACAAAGGATGAAAGAAAGATGAAGGTTCCATGCTAAGATTCATGATGTCTCAACAAATCTTGGTAAGAATCTACTCCTAACACCTTGCTTTGTGTTTCTCTCTAGAAATGTCATCTCCAAAAATTGGGCTACTCTTTGTTCTTGTTCCCCAAAACGTGATTTGTCTCCAAAAGTGTATCTTGTACAAGAAAGCTCCTCCCAAAACGTGTGTGGCTCTTCACTTTTATTTTGTGTTTTCGGGTCAACCCAAACTTTGGGTCAAAGGCCCAATTGCTTCAAGCTCCCACTATGTGTTTGCATTAAATCATAATCAACATATAAAAACATATAGGTAGGCGGTCCAACACAAACCACTGGGGTAAGCTTCACATCAATCATAATCAACATATGAAAATATAAGCATTCAAGGATTCATACATATCACATATAAATACCCATCCTTCCTAGAATACTAACATCACATGATTATTATCCCTCATTCTTTACACCTCAAGCTATCACATTACTAACATAGCATAGCAAGCATATTTAATCTCTAATCAAGTCATCGACATAAGCTCATCATTTATCAACATCAATCAATGAAAGGATTACTTACCTTATTCCTCATTTAGCATACTTAACTCAACAAGTACAATTTATCATTTCAAAGTTATAAGCAAGCAATCATCATTATCAAAGAAATCACCACATCATATGTATATACATATACATTTCTCACCTCATTACTATTACCAAAATAATTATCATCAATTAGATTCACCAAGTGTATAAGCACAAGCAAGTAAAATATGCAATTAGAGAATAATTCAATTATTCACAACCGTCAACAAATCCACCAATGTACGTATACACCAATCCACATAATCACAACATTCACCGATTTCCACCAATGTACAAATTCCTCAAGTCATAGATTCAATTATGACACGACTCATCAATTACTCCAATGCATGCAATGTTCTAGACTCTTCTAGAAGCATGCGGTACCCTCACCAACAACAAGATGCCCACAGAACATCTTATGTAAGAGTACACCTCCTCTTACAATTCACCTATGTAAAAGTACACCTCCTTTTACATTTCTCATATGACTCAATATGACTATGATGCATGGACATACAAGCAAATACCCAATAATGCAAAATCTCCAACATAAATATCCACCAACAACAATGTAAAAGTACACCTCCATTTACATTGATCAACTTCAACAACAATTGCATTATCAAGTATTTACGTCCACACAATCAATCAA
>Ga0228710_1006939_pt1 | contig 16931 bp, 8 predicted proteins | sample MedpolnodulmetaG_FD_177995 | JGI IMG/M metagenome (GOLD analysis project Ga0228710, IMG submission 177995) | Root nodule microbial communities from Medicago polymorpha collected in Santa Monica, California, United States - pink nodules | ecosystem: Host-associated > Plants > Roots > Nodule... | reverse complement strand
TGTAAAAAAAAAAAAAAATAACCATCCCACTTTATGGAAATTAAAAGTAAACAACTGCTAAAATTGAAAACTAGACAATTATTTCGAATTTTTCGATTATAAATAAATAATTAAATTATTAATTAATTAAAAGAACATTAAATTGGTTGTATATAACATATGGGCATACATACACAATTTTTGTAACATTGTACATATGAATGATTTCCCCAAGAAGAACAACTAAAGGTTATTGCTCTAATAACTGTCCAAAAAGATCACCACTTAACCATTGAAGTTAAGCCTCAAAGTCCACCATCAATTTGTTCAACTTCTTGTTGCTTATTTTCTGTTCAATGTAACTCTTTCCATAGTCATCACTGCACAAGATTAAAAAAAAAAAAAACTTTAGTTGAATTATTTTTCCATATAGTCAAAATCAAATAAAACAACCTTAAAACTAAAAGAATGAGTCAAATGTTTGACCATTAAACAACCTTATTTGAACATCTTTATAAGTTAAAATGTTTGACCATATAATTAAGTCATACCTTTGTGGTAAAGAAGAAGATGCGGTTGGTGTTAACTTATGTGCAAGCTGAACGGCGTCGTCTTGAGTATTAATAATGTGATTAAAGCATAAATAACGACCGTACGATGAGACATCCTCGTAGACACAGATGTGAGTATCCACCAAAAATCCTAAATCAACGGTCACAAAGACACCATCCTCGTACATTTCAGCAGCACCTCTTAAGTAAGGGTGTTTGATGGAGAGATCATGTGTCATCAATAGTCCAGCATTGATTGATACCATATTCACTCCTCTGTCCATTGCTAAGGCAAACGCTGTTTTCTCTGCTAGTGTCTTTGACATCCCATGCCATAACTGTATGTTTGTACAGTTCAATCAATTATTCACTTTTTCTATTCAATAGGTAATCAATCTATTTTTCATGGTTGCCAGTTGTGTGGTCGCAATCTATGACCGTATGCAGTCAGTCACATTAAAATTGTCTTATCAAAATAACAAATAATTCAAATCACAATTTTATGACTTCATGCGGTCTATGATTAGCCACATTAGAATCATCTGATCTGATCGAACAATCAACTCACAGTTTTATGATTGCATGCAATCAGTCGCATTAGAATTGTCTATCAAAAGATCGGACAATCCAAATTTCAAACTTTAACATATTAGATTTAAACAAAAATGTAATTGTGCATTGAAATTAAGATAATCTTATCTCTTGATTGAATGATCCATATGTATTTGACTATACGACACACAATCTATCACCAATTTAATGATTGAAATTATAAGTTTTGGACTGATGGACAAGTACAAACACAGTGTTTAAAGTATAGTACTATAATATACCTTGAATTTGCGACAGAAATTAACATCACTCCAATGTATTTCATCCAAATCAGGTTCTATGGTCTTACGATCTTCCCTCCAAACAACAGCAGTTGCTGAGGATGTAAACACAACTTTGTCTATTGTTTCTGTTTGAGCACAAGCTTCAAGCACGTTGTGTGCTGCTCTAACTTCCACGTCAGCCATATATTCCTGTTCATTATCAAGACATGTTATCATCAATTAGAAAACAATAATGCAGTGCTTTTGTCAACAATGGTAAAAACAAATACTTCTACATGGGATCAACTTACAAAAGATTCTGACATGAGAATGCTAATTTACATATAAAAAAATTCTCTGTATAAAATATTTGCATATGTTTTTGTAGCAATTCATTAAATTAATCACAATAATGCTATGATTGACACAAAATTTGGATCATTGCATTGCATGTGTTCCAAATTGCGTGCAAATATAATAGATAATGTTGATATAATCATACACTTATATCATACAATTAAATAAGCGCGTGATTAGAAAATTAACCAGCTCAAATGACTAAGACATATTTGGTCAAGGACTATGACATGACTTTAACAAATAAATCATCAAACTATAGTACAAAACCAAATTACAATAATTTGCTTAGTTGTCAATTGACATGGCCTTGGCGTACGAAAAGGGGATTGAATCCCCCACCAAGCAAGAAACAGAAGAAATTAGAGTTAAGAGGGAACAAGCAATTGAGAAACTCAGGCAAATATGGTGCCTACCACGTGCACCAATAAATTGTGTTTGCTTGCTTGTTTTCATAAAGCACTAATACAAATTTAAAGGAACTCTACTTTTTCATCTCACCCAACAGCTAGAGCTAGCTAGCAACAGCAAAAACAAAACTCATGCATTAACTCTTGAAACTATTCTTACATAATCAATATCAATATTATTTATTGCAAGACATGTCCAAGAAGATGAATACTAGTACTTCAAAAACCAAATTTCTATGAATTTTTTCAATGTTAATATAAAAATTTGTAACATAAACATTGGTTTAATTCTAGATAGACTCTTAGGGCATGTTTAATATTAATATAATGTATAAAATAAATTATCTAACTCAAATTTGTATATGAGAAATAGAGAGCAAGTGTTTTTGTTTTTGCTTACATCATAATTGGGTTGGTCAAGGGGAGGTTCAAATGAGTAAAACAATCCGGAGCAACCTCTAAGAGCATCAATTATGCTATGATAATCAAAAGGGTCTGATCGAAAAATCTTTAATTTATCAGAATCAGCTGAAATCCCATTGAATGGATCTTCTCCTGCATAACCAAAGCAAACAATTTCAATTCAACAGTCTGATAGAAAATATTCATTCTGTCTCATTGAACTTATCTCAATTGATAAGAATATTAAGACATGCAGTGACCGGAGTTCAAATCGCGAATTCTCTACTTATTGAATTTGACAATAAAAAAAAGCAGTTAATAACATAATATGTACCATATTGTTGAATTGAGGCATGAACGGTATAGCCTCTTTGAAGAAGTCTTTGAACAAGGCTAAAGCCTAATTGACCTGAAGCATCCATGACACAAACAGTGTGACTAGTTATGTCAAAAGAAGGTGCCATATTCGTTTGTGTGTGTTCCTAGTTGAAGATTATGAGAAATGATGAAAATTGTTAGTTTTTTTTTTGTTGTGTCTTTTGTTGTTGTGTCTTTTGTTGTTGTAGTTGTAAGAAAGAAAAGAAAGGTAAGAGTTAGATTATATAAAGAAAGTTAGGGGCGGCTAGTGAACGCATTGAAAGAGTGTGCAGGGTAGATAGGTAGGAAGGAGGTAGTTGTAGTTTGATAGATGGACACGCGCACACCCCCAAACCAAAGGGCAAAGAGACAGATACAAAGAAAAAAGAGAAAGAGAGAGCTATGATTGACAATACTTTAATCCACGTATGCAGATAGAATATTGAAAAATATTGATAAGGTCTTTATGTTTTTGAGAGAGGGGGTATTGATAAGGATATAAATTAATATACTTGCTATGTTTCAAACCTATTGATGGCTACCTTCCTTCTGATTCTTACTCTTTTTATTATTTAAATATATAAAGGTTTTCAATATTAAGTAATAAAATATTGTAATTGGTCAAAATAAATAGCAAATGGTCTATTACTTTCTATGTCAAGTGAGTCTTTCATTTATTTCACACATATTAACAAAATGTATACATAAATAAAAAAAAAAGAAAAATGGTTTTGAGTGTTTTTGTTAAGTATTGGGGCATTCATCTTTATGATAAATGTAAAATATAATATATTGAATTTGAAGTGATAAAAATAGTATTAATTAAAAAAAGTAATTAATATTATACTGAAAATTGAAAGGAATCACTTTTCTTAAACAATATTTTTTTTCCAAATGACTCACTTGTTATATAGAACGGAGAGAGATTCTTTTGTTAATTTCCCTTTGACCATTTGGCGTATTCAAAAGGATAAATTATTTATTTTGCAAGACTTAATTATGAATATAATCACATAAATTATTAATATAATATCAATATATATCTATATATAATTATGTTTTATACTATGGTTAACCGGTCTATTAGGATGAGGATGTGCAAAAACTCTCTTTGAAGTGGAGAATGAAGACGGAGAAAAGAGACATTTTCGATAGTAACAAATATTAAATATGACTGCAAAAACTAATTTAGAGTACGTTTGTTTCAGCTTTAAAAAAAATAGATTTTGAGTTAAAAGAATCTAGAGATTTTTTTTTTTAGAGATTTTTAAAAAAAAAATCTAAAGCTTTTACACTTGAGTTCCTTATGTTTAGAAAAAACTAGATTTTGGAAAAGTTACTTGAAATAGCTTTTCATTTTGAGGCTAAAAATAAATTTTTTTAACGGAATGGATTTTTTAAAAATCTAAAACAAACACTACAAAAATAAGAAAGTGATTTTTTTAGATCAAAAAATAGATTATTTTTTTAAAAAAATTCCAAAACAAATGGGCTCTTAAAACTTCATATTTCATTCATGCCTTGTTAAAAAAATTGAATTTTTGTAAGAGAGATTTATATAATGTACTAAACATGACTGCAAGAAATAATTCAAAATTTTAAAAATAAATGAGTTTACTTACAAATATGGATCAAAAATATTTGCGCGACAAAAATATGATGAAAAATTAGAGGGACAAAAATGCAAAATTTGAAAATTTTATATGGATCAAAATCTTGTTTGATCATATTTATGAATACCACTTTTATTGATTTAAAATTAATAATATTTTTTTATCAAGTGGTTTGATAGTTAGAAATTCATTTTTTTAAGGTTAATAGTAGGGTGCTTAAGGTTTGAATATCGGACCATGTATATATAATGCAATATCCCTAACAATTGATTTAGCTCACGGGAACATTAATAATATTTTACATTTAGTCTTTTACCAAAAAAATTCCCGAAAAAACAATTTAATGATGTAGAAAATATTGACATTAATAATTAGTTGACATTGTAAAAATATTTTTTATTAAAGACACAAAACAATAAAATCCTTGTTTTGTTTTAAAGAAAACCTTCTATTTAAGTAGAGACCAAAATATTACTCTTAATTAGTGATCCTAATTTTGCCTTTTTCACTATGGGTGTATGCAAAGCAACCTCCAGAATTTGAGATAAAAGGTAAAGAAGGAAATGTGTATAAGATCCACAAGGCTCTTTATGACTCGAAATAAGCTCCAAGAGCATGGAACAAAAGAATTGACAAAAGTAATGCAGTGTTGAGCATGGTGTATATCTTAAAGCAAGTGCAGAAGGCAACTTATTGTTCATATGCTTATATGTGGATGGCCTGATGGTAACTAGTAGCAATAAAGCTGATATAGAAGAATTTAAGTTGAGAATGAAGTCTCAATTTGATATGACAGAACTTCGGAGACTAACGTACTTTTTAATGTAATTTCTGGAAACTTAAAGGATCTAGTTATGCATCAAGTGAAGTATGCTATTGAAATATTGAAGAAATTTAAATTGAGAAGTTACACCAATTGAAACTATGATCAGAATTGAAGGGGTAGGTAATGAAGAACCTGTTCAACTAACTATTTTCAGACAAGTAATTGGCTCTCTGAGATATTTGTGCCAAAGCAAGCTCGATGTTTGTTTTGTACTAGGACTAGCAAGTAGATTCATGAGCAATCCTATGAAAATTCATCTAATTAGTTGGATAGTTAGTTTGTTTAAGATTAACTTGATCATATAGTTTACTTGTTAGTCAAGTAAACCATAATTAGGTGAATAAAGTGAAGCCTTCTAGTTTTAACTCAGCCGGAATGAGGACTCATGCCCAAAAGGGTACTTCCAAAGCCGCCTTGACGGATACAAAATAGTTGGTTCAATTGCAACAGTTTTTCTGGGAATACCAATACTTTTGTTCATATTTTCTTAGAGAGAGTAGGTTTTAGTCGTTGTTTGGCCAAGATTGGTCATATTTTTGACTAGTTATTCTGTTCTTTGGCTGTCTTTGACACCTCGTTCTTTAGGACATTCCCTTTCTTGGGATAGACCCGATTTCTCTTTTCCTAGGTTTTACACTATGTGATTCTGTTGTATATTGTATTGGTTCAAGCCTCTCCTGCTTTTATTTTTTATTGCTTTGATAGAAAGAAAGAAAAAACATAATTAGTTAGCATTACCCACATAAAGGGTTTAATGCATTGTGTATTTTACAACTTCTCCATTCAATACAATTTACATAGTTTCATTCATATTCCCTCGTTCTTCTTCTAAATTGATTGACATTCATCTCACACATTAGTGTATTCAAATCCAAGAAAAACCACATCAACGCATAAGCTTAGATTTTGTTGCTTTTAAAGATCACGGTGGAAGCATTGGATTTGGAATGCAAGAAAGGGATGCTAAATGTGCAAACAAAACACATGCAAAAACTTTTTTTACAAGTTTTTATTATTTATCGCAGTTTGTTTATTTTTCTTTCACGCAAAAAATATAGATTAATTGAATCCTCTCACGCAATCTGTTTAGTTTAACTACCTAAAAAAAGATTAATTGAATCCTTTGAGCTCTATTAAAAAGTAATAATATTTTAAGAAGGAAAGCGAGAAGGATTTCGCTTCATACTTAGTAACTTTTTTTTTTTTTGGAAATTTTTATTAGTAATTTTTATTTATTTAGGAAATACGTATTTAATTAACGTTCTAGTCAGATTTTCCATGTTCCTGCATTCTCAATAGAAGGCTTAATAAAACAAAGAGAAAAGATTAGAAACGAGCTAAGTAACCCACTAAACCATTGACCCCAGTCCAAACTGGACTCATTCCAAAGATTCGTCTTTCAATTGTGATGGCGTTCATGCATTTGTTATGGCCAAGGTCAAGATTACAAGCTAACTAGTGGCAAACCCCCTTTTCACATATTATATAATATATGATAAATAATAATGATTAAAATTAGGTAAAATTACGTCATTCGTCCCTTAACTTAATTTTATTTGATCATTTATCTCCTTCTTTTTTTCATTTCAATCCTCTATCTTTTTAAATATTGACATTATTATCCTTTTTTATATAAGATTTGTCTAAAAACTCATAAATTTATTTAATGTTCGTCACCATCTTCATCAAAAACCTAGATCTTAAAAAAAAAAAAAATCTTAAAATTAAAAATGCGACTCATCATCTCAAAGAACAACCAACATCATCATCAAATTCCCAAATAAAAAACTTACATTCATAAAAAAAATAAAAAAAAACCCAAAATATCACAATATCTTCATAAAAAAGTCACAAATAAGGTAAAATTAAGTATTTACAATGAAGATTTTTAATAAAGAAGGGTATTTTATTATGGGATTTGATGTTGTTGTAGATGAAGATTTGAGATGTTTTTGAAATTATGGGTTTTCATTGAAGATTTGAGTTTTTTTTTTTAAGAAGATAGTGACGGGGATAACATGAATTTATGGTTTTTTTTTACGATATTTAGTGTTTATGGGTTGTTATTGACAATTTTTAGTGGAAAATGATAATAGTGTCAACATTTAAAAAGATAAAGAATTGAAGTTGAAAAAAAAAAGAAGATAAACGACGAAGACTGGAATTAAGTTATAAGACGAAGGCCGTAGTTTCGCCTTTAAATCACATTGTGTAAAACTTTTTGCAGTTACATTTAATCATATTTTACCAACTAAATATTTGTTAATGTATATTAAGAATTAACATAGTAAAATGAAATCATTGTGCAATTTGATTAAATACATGCGTAATTTTTTTTCTTCATTTTTGATGCATTGTAATTAAAGTAATAATAAAGTACTATTATTATTAATTTTGTCAAAAAAAGTACTATTACTAATATATTAATATATTCCTTCAAAAAACAATATTAATATAAAATAATCATATAGTGCACTCAATATTAACATAAAATACCAGTGGAATTTAGCGCAAGTGATCAATGCACATGATGTGTAAGTGGCGTAAATCACATGGTATCGAGTTCAATTTCTACTAATAAAAAATATATTATTAATAATTTAAGGGTTTGTCTAACATGTGCAATATTGCACATGTTAAGGTAACTAAAAGTAGTATCTTTTCATTGAAAACCAACAATTATTGATTAAAAGTTACATATTTAATATAAAAAACATAAGTTCCAAGTCAAAGTTACTATTTTAAACTTCTTAACATGTGCAAATTTGAACATGATAGAAAAACCCATAATTTAATATTATAGCTTATAAGACGATGAATACCTTAATTGCAAGACCATGAAATATTATAAGACCATGGAGGAGTTGGGTAGTTGCTTCCCTGAACTTGATGTATCTCAACTGGAGAGATTAATTTAGATTTTTCTTATGCATATAGTTTTTATTGCATTCGGTCCATGGGGAGCTTTAGGGTACCAGTACTAGATGGGTTTCAAGCAGTTTTTCATCAGAAGCAACTTTAAGCTTTCATTCATAATATTAGTGATATTAATAATACTCTCTTAACCCTATCCAAAGATTGATCATGTATGTAAGGCTAGAGATTTTCGTCCCACTAGTATTTGCAATGTGTCCTACAAACTCATTACTAAGAAGCTAACTCAACGACTTGGGGAGGTTATGGAATTCCTTGTTGGCCCCACTTAATACACTTTTGTCCCTAATCGTACTATTTTTATTGCTCAAAAGGTTGTGCATTCTATGAAGATTAAGAAAGGGAAAAAGGGTTGTACATAGCTATTAAAATTTACTTTGAAAATGCCTATGATCAATTAGATTAGAGGTTTGTGAAAGTTACTTTAGAGGATATTTGACTTTCCTCAAATTCGTTTCTCTCATTGGCATTGTTTGTTAACCTGAAAAGTGGAAGTGATTTGGAATGGGGGATCTTGTTCGTTCTTTGCATGAAAATAATTTGCATTTAATTTATAAATTAGTAGAAGATCACTTGTGAAAACCCACTAATCTTTCATCAAATGATCCTTATATCATTTGTACTTTGCTGATGATATAACCTTATTTGCTGAGGCTATCATGGTATTGGCATATGTTATCATTTCTACATGACTTTAATTTGTTTTGTTCGAGCTTTGAACCAAAAATAAGTTTTGATAAGACCAAGATTTTCCTTTCGAAGAACTAATTACATTGGAATGTTAGGACTTATAATTTAGCAAATATCTTGTCTAGCATTGGAATGAAGAACTGATGACCTGGTTAAATACCTTGGTGTACCTTTAATCCATCACAAGGTTATTCGAGATTCTTTCCAAAGTATTATTGACAAGATGAACCAACTACTAAACTCTTAAAAAGAGAGGAATCATTCCTTTGTTGTGAGAGTCACCCACACTGAATAAGTTTTGTTTGTGCTCCCTACTTTTTTTTTTAAGAAGCTAAAGTAGCCCACCTAAATTGACACCGATGAGAATCGAACCTGAGACCTTGAGAAAGAGCACACTCCCAAATCTCAAGTCAATACACCAGGCCAACCCAAGTGGGTTTGCTCCCTACTTATATCATGTAAATTTCTCATATTTTAAGATCTATGTGTGTGACATGATTAATAAAAAACTTTCGGTATATTATATGGGGATGATCTTTACCACCACAAATTTCAGATTATCTCTTAGAAGGATTTACCAATCAAAATAGAATGTAGGGTTGGAACTTCAATCAACAAATTTGGTCGAGAGAAATGCTAGGGTGTGACCCTCTAGCACACTTCAATTAAAACTTGCCGTATCATCCACTATTTCTATTCCATTAACCAGTAACACGTTCTCCAAGTTGTTGAACGAAAATGCCACAAAAATATTTGATGAACGTAAAAAAAAAACTGGCACTGGTTTTTTGGTTCACCGTCATTCTCCCTTCCGTCTACCTTCTTGCGTCCTCGTCATCCTTGCTTCGCAGCACACCTTTATCAAGTCGCAGCACCATCGTCCTTCTTGCGTCTTATCCACTTTCTCGTCGTCTTCTGATATGCTTCATCCTCAACTCGCCGTAGTGCCAAAGTGGCGCACCGTCCTCCCTCTGCCAAACGGTACAAACAAGTAACAATGTTTTCTTTTTCTTTTGATTTTTGCAATTGATTCTTGATTTCGTTTTGATGTATTATGAAATCATATGATTCATGACTTTGGTTCATGTGTTTCTTGTATTCTTTTGTTTGTTTATAAACTAGCCTTGAGTAGAACACATATAATATGCAATATCTTTGTATAGACCACACGCAATATACAACTCAAAATATGGTTAAAGTAGAGCTTATATCACAAATTGAACAATTGGCCTCTAAAAAAGTCGGAAGTGGATGAAGATGGTTTCAGAACTCAACACAGGAATGGTATAGTCATGATCATAAAACAATAAAAATAATAACACTTCTATGACAGAAAAAATATATAGACATCAATACATCAGTTATTTAATTTAATATATTTTAACTTAACTTCCCCCTTAGCAATCATTGTTCCCCTAAGATAGGAGGATCTCCAAATACTGGAGAGTAATGAACTAAAGATTCAACAAGGAAAAAAATAACCTCATTTTTTTCATTCACTTTGTACTATTTGCAATTGCAGATTTTGGTCTACTTTACCTAGTATGATCAGAAGCAGGAAGTGAACTCAATGGTTTTGTGAAGTTCTCTACTGCTTTTAGAATTCTTTCAGCTGGCTCCCCTACTAAATCCAAAGGAATTTCAAAACCATCTACTCCCTTTTTCCCAATATATGAAACCTGGTCTTAGGACAATACTTGTAGATGTTGGGATTTTTAAGTGAATCTTCAAGAATGCATCTTAATAAAAAAAAAACAGCAGGATATGTATTTTGTTAGCTTTAGATTCTGTTTGGATAAATAGTTTAATTAAGCACTTACAGCATAAGTGTTTATGTATAAACTAATATTGTTTCTATAACAAAAGATAAAATAAAGTCAAATTGTTTTCATATAAACTATGAGCTGGTTTCATAAGCTACCTTGAAGAGCTTATGGAAATCAGTTGAAAACAGCTTATAGAAATAAGCTGAAAACGGCTTATGAACATGCAATAAGCTGTTTCCTTAAGCTCTCTCGAATAGTCTCACAAGTGCCTAGCAAGTAGGTAAACTCAAATAAAACAGTGGAAACATTAATGTTTTATATCCTTTAACAGCATGCTCTCACAAATAATCTCACAAGTGCTTGTGTATAAGCTATTTCTATAGCAAAAGATAAAATAAATTCAAATAGTTTTCTTATAAATTATAAGCTGATTTTATAAGCTTTTTTTGGAAAGATTATGGAAATATCTGAACACACAAATTATGTACATGTCGCAAGTTGTTTCCATAATCTCTCCCGGACAATCTCACAAGTATTTATGCCAGTAAATTAGCTCAAATAAATCAATCATATTCCATAAACCCTATTGCTGGATCCTCATACAGCTTTAGCTCTATTGGTCTATAATCTATATATAACCATTTCAGTAACTTGACTCGCTTGCATATCAAGGTATTTGGAGTTTAAACTGCTTGAGTTTAGAACCCCGGATCTTTTTTCGCAACACTCGAATACTGATTTAGGTTCAAGATCATGAAAGGCATAGAATAATACCTGAATTTTCAGAATTAATTTGGATAGAACCTGAGATTCTGCTTTCCTCTTTCCTGTGAAGTACCCCGATCAAAGTAAAAATGATGACAAGTTATAGTCATGAACTCAGATCAATATGAATTTGGGAATTCCTGCAAGGTAAAAGAACAGCAGCAAGAGACATTAATAGTACCTATAGTTATTAATCTCAGGTTATACATTTAAAGCATCGTCGCAAAAGAAATGTCCCAAACATAACGAACTTCCTGTAAAGCCATAAGCATCAAATGATTTCTGTGTATATATATACAAACCAGCCAGCTAAAATGTAAAGAAACATTGCAATCTGTCCTATGGCTATGTTTGGATAAACGACTTAATTAAGCACTTCTAGCATAAGTGTTTATCATGAGTGGTTATATCTAATTATTTCACTTACCCTTCTTCATATCTGTAATTCTATAAACATTCAACTTGGTCCAGTGATGATACTATCACACAATTCTATGCACTTCAGCTTCAAATAAAGCTATAAATTTAAGTCTTGCTTTATTAATCTTACTCATTTGTTCCTGGATACCAAAACCTCCGAGAGTTGAGACTAGTGCAGTAGCTGCAGGAAGTACTTCTTCCCAGTTTACATAAAAAACACCTGCACATTAGGAGCACATAAAATATGACCCGTTAAAGTTAATATATGGGATAGATAAGACTTTTTTTTACAAGTATGAATCAGACTTGGTATGCTAGAATTTTCAACACTCACACTATGATATTCACTGACTAAATAATATGATAAGATATTGCTCTATATTGATGCATTTATGTCTTTTCGCAAATTTAAGAAAAGGCAATTTCATAAGATAAATATAAATTCATGTTCAAGAGTCGCACCTCAGATTACTTAAATAAGTATTTATAAGTAGGACAACTCTCATATCATAAGTCGGTTTTGTGATTTATGTTAGACTTAACCACAAATTTTTAGTTGGTATCAGAACATCTTCAAAATCCGTTCAACCATATGCTATTAGATTTCTGTTATCGAATCACCCACAATTTATATTTCTCCATCAAACTCAATAGTGTTAAATGTGAAGAAATGTGTTAAAGAGTTCTATATTTAATAAAAAAGTTAAATTACACAAGAAGTCTTTAAAGTTATTTAATTGCAACAAATTGGTTTTTAAGTTTTTTTTCTATATCATTTAGATCCATTAAATTAATTAATTGTAACAAGTTGACCCTTTAAGTTTTTTTTTTCCATACCAATGAGGTTCTTTAAGTTATTTAACCGTAACAATTTGGAGGATTTCAGATCTTCAAAATGTAAGTTATTCCGAGTCTAAAAGTTACAATTAAATAACTTAAAGGACCTATGTATTACATAAAATACTTAAAGGAGTAACTTGTTACAATTAAATAACTTAAAAGACGCAATTGATATGAAAAAAACTTAAAAAACTAACTTGTTACGATTAGATAATCTTCGGCGTAATTTAGCCTTAATAAAAAAAAATGGTATAAACTTATGTTTATTAATGAGGACAATCTTTTTTTTGTTACAATGCTAATCAAAACAAGCAAAAAAAGAGAGAATAAAAAAACAAACTACACTCTAGAAAAAAAAAGTTTCAGTTGTGTCAATCCTTGGAAGACTTCGAAGGCCTTCGGGAAGTGAAGCGTGGAAGGAAAGATCAATATCTGAGAAAGCTCCAAGCCTGGCCAAAAAGTCTGCACATTAGTTCCCTTCTCTTAAAGTATGTCAGATGGTAACATTAATTTGATCAGTGAGGTCCTTAATGTCTTGAATCAACAGTGCATAAATGTGAAACTTCATTGGAGGGTCTTTGATGAAATTAATACACTGCAGAGAGTCAGAGTAACAAACAAAATCAGCTATTGCCATTTCTTTCGCCTGCAAAAGACCATGGTAAATTGCCAAAAGCCCCGCTTGGAGAATATCAGCTTGATTTTTGGTGAAACCAAAGAATCCTGACAAATAGAACTCAACATAATTACGAAAGAGGTCACCAAAGACAACCTCCATCAACATTAAGGATTACATTAGAATGATTGTTATGTTTCCATTTGATAAATTTGTCCTCTTCTGCGCTAATGGGGTTGATGGTGAGACAGTTGTTGAAGGTTGCTACCATACTTTGAATATTAAAAACAAGATGGTGAATAGACATGTTATCTTGGCTTAAACACACATCATGTTATGGTGACGCTAAGCCCACCAAATGATGGCAGAGAAGGTGAAGGAATGAGTACCTATAAGGCCAGATTTGAGCCAGTCATGAGGGACCATGCAATCAAAAAAAGGTGGATGATTGAAATCGAAATGATACATTTTTTTTTTGAAAAATCACAATCTTGAACACAACGGAGAAAAGTCTCTTGGCCGCACCTAGTACAGGTAGAAGATGCTGAGATGTTCCTATGATTGAGCAGAGAAAGAGTGGGGGTCGAAGAATGACAAGCCAGTCATATGAGAAATTTGATTTTCTCCGGAATCTTTAATTTTCAAATCCAATACCAAGAGTGGTTATGGTTGGGGGTGGTATGAGAAATCAGTCATCAATATCCACTCTTTGTAGTGTAGCTACCATTTTTATTACTTGACCAAATAAATATATCTTCTACGACATCATTAAATTTGAAATGCATGTTATTGATGGTGTTGGATACAATGGGAGGAAGGGACGTGTAAAGAACGTGAGTATGAGGGTTGTTGGAAGATATGGCATCTTTGACAGTTAAGGGAATGTCACGGATGTCAACATATGGTACCAAAGTCCCTAAGTAGCCAAAGGTGCTCCAAGGGTAATACCAGAAAGAAGATATGTGAGCCTACACGCCAAGAAACGTCAGCTTTGAGATTTTTTTTGCACGGATGATGGAAGACCAAGTGGAAGAATCAGTAGGCCTAGTAGCAGCATAATGGAGACGCATACCAAAAACATACTTATCTGAAAGGATATCAACCCGTAATTTTTTTTGGAGATTGAACTATGTCTCAAACTAGCTTTTTAAGAAGGCAAATGTTCATTTCTCTTGCTGTTCTAATACCTAATCTGCCTTGATACTTTGGTCTAACAATTTTGTTCCATCCAACTAGATGAATACCTTTATTGTTAGCATCTCTCCAAATGAAATTTATAGTGGTTTGATCAATGTATTCACAAATGCTTTCAGGCAGCCATGCAATATGCATGTAATAGAATGTGATAGATGAAAGAACCGAAGTAGCTATAGTTAACCTGCCCGCCTTGTTTAACAATTTATTCTTCCAAAAAGCTAGCCTAAATTGCATTTTTTCCATGATAAAATGGAAATTGCTTCTTTTAACTCACCATTTGAGAATAGAAAAACCCAAATATTTATCCATGGAGATCGTGCTTCTAATACCAATAATGGAAGTAAGTATGTTGATTTTAGCTTAAGGCGTAGCTTGAGGACAATTTTCATCTTATAAATCTATTTTTTGGAGCTGTAACAAGCTCATCTACGAATTTTAAGAGTTTGTTGTGATAAAAATAAAAATAAAAATAATTGTTACCCGCTACACCTTAAATCTCTTATTTATTAAAAGTTAACCCGGAAGCTAATGTTTGCCCTAATTTAAACCTAACCTTAATGGTTAATTTTACTCTAATACCCCTGTTTAATTATTAACCCTATTTTTTCCTTCTCGACAAATCACACCTAATCTCCTTCTTTTTTTTAACAAAACAAATCTGCCCTATTTTTTTTGAAATGTTCTCAACAGATCACACCTAATCTCCTATTTTTTTGAACAAAACAAATCTGCCATATTTTTTTTTTGAAGTGTTCACCGCTTTATTTCTTCTGTTTATTTCAACACTTTATTTCATGCTTTCCTCCATCTAACTCCTAAATCGAAAGCAACATCGCACAGGTTAGTTCACCGCTTTATTTCTTTTGTTTATTTCAATACTTTATTTCATGCTTTCCTCCATCTAACTCCTAAATCGAAAGCAACATCGCACGGGTTAGTTCACCGCTTTATTTCTTCTGTTTATTTCAACACTTTATTTCATGTTTTCCTCCGTCTAACTCCTAAATTGAAAGCAACATCGCACAGGTTAGTTCACCACTTTATTTCTTTTGTTTATTTCAACACTTTATTTCATGCTTTCCTCCATCTAACTCCTAAATCGAAAGCAACATCGCACGGGTTAGTTCACCACTTTATTTCTTCTGTTTATTTCAACACTTTATTTCATGCTTTCCTCCATCTAACTCCGTTCATTTGTGTATTAGGTTAACAAGTGAAAGATTTTTTTTTCTCAACAAATCTATATATTATAACGTCAAAAAAAAAATCTATATATTATATGTTCCATTTTTTTGTTGCAGCCTTGGCAAATACTCATGAGAACAAGCAACAACTAGATGTTGAAGACATAAACTACAAAAGGTAAATATAAATCCCCTTTGTGAATCAAATTCTCTTCTTACTTTTGCTGACCACCTATTTGATATATTGCTTCTATGAATTTTCACCTATAATTTGGTCTATTATTTAAATTTGGTCTATTATTTAAATTTTTAAAACCCATTTCACATTCAAAATACTCCATATATCATTTTTAGTTTTAAAGTGTTGAATTATGGTGCTTTACAGATTTGGTTAACATTTCTATTATATTTCGGTTTAGTTTATTTGATTGATATTTTGACTACTTGCTTCTTCTCTAATAATGGATCAACAATTGTCCTCTATTTATCCAATTTGTGTTCATAATCATGAAAGATGGAGGTTCTTTCTATACATCAGCACTGCTGTTCAAGTCTCATTCAACAATAGATTGATACATTTTTTTTTATTGAAATCAGAGTTAGAGTCATTTATGAAGGGATTTTAAGAGGGGTTTTTCAAAAATTTAATCCTCTTTGCGGAAGAAATCTCATTGAAACGGATCTTGATTAAATCATTAATCACAAATCAAACAGAAATTTAAACACTTTAAGATTCATGTGTTTACCTCTTGAAGAGCAGAACCTTTGTAGCAGAAATCTTTCTAATCACGAGCAAAGCAAAGCAGCGATGCCTCTACTTAGTCCACACGAACAGAACTTCTCCGAAGACCAGTGCTAGCCAATTCCAAGGGAGATTCAGAGAGATTAGGTTTAGAGAGCGGCGGCTAGGTTTACTCTTGTGAATTAGGTTAAGCGTTTCAACCAACCAAATGTTTCAGCACAAGTGTTCTATTTATAGAACCACTTGTGGTCATCAAGTTAATCACTTAAATACACTGTACCTTACGGTGGACCGCGTTTCTCTATTTTCACAATTAAATAATAAGTTATACATAATTATATAATTACTAATAAGTCTCACTTATTATTTTATAAATAAGTCTTACTTATTTATTTCTCTCATCTATCTGTCCTTTGTGTGTGACCCTATAGGTTCCCGTAACGTTGGCAATAATATTAAATCACGTA
>Ga0228710_1006938_pt1 | contig 16931 bp, 14 predicted proteins | sample MedpolnodulmetaG_FD_177995 | JGI IMG/M metagenome (GOLD analysis project Ga0228710, IMG submission 177995) | Root nodule microbial communities from Medicago polymorpha collected in Santa Monica, California, United States - pink nodules | ecosystem: Host-associated > Plants > Roots > Nodule... | reverse complement strand
GTGTACTTTATATGATAAATTTGGGATCAATATCTATACAAAAAAAAAAAAGACAATTTAATATATGTTACCTAATTTTATTAATTAAAATTTTTTTTGAAGGATAATTTTATTAATTAATGAATAGTGTTAGTAGCGGCAATTTTAACACTTTTGTTTCAACCACGGCTCTTTTATCGGGTAAAATGTATATGAATATCATCAATTTGAGAATAGGTCTCATATGAAATGGTACGTATGTGTTATTGAAATTTAAAGTCAAATCCATCTTTACAAACCCCGGTTTTATGGGCTTGTGTTAGACCCAACCACGATTTCTAAGAGGATATTAGAACGGTAGGGCGTGTCCACTGAGAAGACTCACCACTAACAACAATGACTCTAATACCATGTTAAAATTTGGGGCATTACTCATCCTTACAAACCGGTTTTATGGAGTTATGTTATGTTCAACCACGATTTCTAAGCTGTATTTCACATAATAGAAGACTGTTGGAGTGATTGCTGTTAACAATGCTATTAACATACAAGTAAACTGTGAAAGGGTGTTTAATTACTAGTCTAAAGATTATATATAATAAGAGATAGAAGCAAAATATGCTATTCTACAGTTTATTTGTAAAGAGTGCTACAATTCTTGGAAAATTAGGAAAACAAATTTCCTTCCTTTAAAAGATTGCTTGTTGTATCATTTCAAAATACAACTCTTATATTTTCTTTCAGACAACTAGAAACTCTTATATTTTGTACCACACAAAAAAAAAACTCTTATATTTAAATATCTCTAACTTTTATACAATCATTCAAACCCTATTTTTTTCTTTCTATCACAACACTAACGGTATATCACTTTATGATGTCATTGAGGTGTTTAGTTGTCCATCAAATATTTTCCATCTAACAAATTAGTGTTAACAAATATGGAAAATAAAATACCAATGACATGATGTAGGAAATTGGAATTACTGTTCAATAGGTAGAAACGGCCGACTTACCTTAGAATCGAAGCACCCCGCAGATGCCTTTGGAAGTAAAAAAATTAGTATCCCTTCTAAGAATAAAGGGAAAAAAAAAAAGGGATACTATAGAAAAGAAGTGCTGCAGGCTGCAGCTATCATTTCCCTTCTTCTTCTTTTTTTGTGATTATTTGCCTTTCTTTTATCTTCCCTACCATTATTTACCTTTCTTTTATTATGCCTACCAAAATGGGAGGGAAATGAGAAAGATTCATACATTATTATATTGTCTGTCCAAATTATTTCCTTCTCACCATGTCCTTCCCACCAAGCAAAAGACCATAATTATCCTTGGTCCCTCTTTTATATATTCTTTTTCACTATAAAATTTCACTGCAAATATTTTTATTTTCATTTAAAAGTTTCACATAATCATATCTTGTAAAAAATTTGTGATAATACTTATCTCTTTATGATTAAAATAAATGATATTTCATTTAAAAAAAAAAGGTTTAATGATATTAGTCCTTCTATTTTCATAAATTTAGGAATTCAATATGTTGTGAGACTAGAGTTTCAAGAGCGAAAATTGGAGACTCGTCATTAAGTCTACTTTTCTTTTTTGTGGTGGTCGGGGATCGAACTCCGGACCTTGCATATTTTATGCATTGTCCATACCAACTGAGCTAAGCTCGCGAGGACATCATTAAGTCTATTTATTGAGACCAAAAGTATGCTTAAATCTAAAATAAATCATTTGATCCTATTAGTTTAACCTAATTTTTGTTGGCATAGTACGTACGAAAGAAAGGGGAGAGAATAAGGGCAAGAGGTAGAAAAAGAAGAGATAGGAGAGAGACGGTTGTTTGTGTATGTGAGAGAAGAGAGAGAGAAAGAAGAGACACATATCAATTCGATTCCATAACTATTGTTCTACTATGAGGCGGAGACATGCATAGGTGCCAGTTAAGTGTTTAGCGTGCCATATCAACATTTAGTTAACAAATGTATCTCTTTGACTAGTTAACCAAATAAAATTTCGGACACTATTTTGATTTTGATATATATTTACAAGCTACGAATAAAATTGGCGTGTGTTTTATTTTTTGGTGGTCGGGGTTTGAACCCTGGTAAAATTGACGAGCATGTTTTTTTTTGTGGTGGTTGAGGTTTGAACCCCGGACCTTGTATATTTATGTATTGTGCCTACCAACTGAGTTAAACTCACAAGGACAAATTGACGAATGTTTTAAGGACGAATATTTAGACTTTTTTTAATTCAAAATATGAGTTTTTAAAAAATAAAATAGAAGATAAATTAGAGACTAAAATCATTCAAAAAAAAATTAGACGGCTCCGTGGTCAAAATTAGAGTCATAAAAAAAAGTAATCAAACTAAATAAATATTGATATATCTAAAGATCGTTTGGATGAGATAGTTCATGTCTCTTTCAAATTAACTAGAAGGGTTAATAGATCTTTACCCCCTGTAACATTGATCATTTTCGGTTTTCCCCCTGTAAAATTTTTGTTTTGATTTACCCCCTGTAAAATATTTTTGTTTTGATTTACCCCCCTAATAGGCCAAACAAAAACCAATTTTATTTTTTTTCCAAGAAATTTTCGTTTTTGTTTGTCCTATTAGGGGGTAAATCAAAACAAAAATATTTTACAGGGGGTAAATCAAAACAAAAATTTTACAGGGGGAAAACCGGAAATGACCTATATTACAGGGGGTAAAGGCCTATTAACCCTAACTAGAATTATGATTTCAATTTTAATCCTAAAAATGCAACAGTGTTAAAACTTTTGAGGGGGAGCTTTACCATCTTTTTTGTTTTTATCCGGCTCGGAAATGCAAACATGTTAAAACTTGTGATTTATAAAAGTAAAATAAAATAGATTAGAATTTATAAAGAAGTACTCCACAAAATATGGTCATGCGTAGAATTTTGACATGCAGAATCCATTTCTTCCAAATGAATACAATATGAGCAATTATTGGCTAACTTAGACTCAATAAATTTGAAAAGTGCAATGTGTATTAAAATAAAGTTCGTTGTAGATTTATTTCCATGTTTTGAATTTTTAATTGATTAAGTCCGTGCTCACGTAGAAATTGTTCAAATAAAATGATAAACTAAAACCGATGAATTGTGAAACTGGATATCAAAGTCGAAGGATCACCCAAGATCTGTGCTCAAGTCAACAATATCATGCCCACAGTATGAACAGTATTTAACGGACATTTATTTGATCAACTGTTGAACAAGGTCAGGGTCAGTTCAGTTAGAATGAATGATTTAAAATGTGTGTTTTTAGAAAACGTTGTAGATAACCATCACCATGCATTAGAAAGAGTATAGTACGGTCAAATATTACTATTTTTTTTTTCCTTCTTGCATGTTTGATCCCTTATGTTTATTTTAGTTTTCATGTGGCTCTCTTATATTTTAAAAGTTTTAAATTTGTCTCTTACGTTTTACAAGTTTTAAGTTGATCCAAAATGTTAAGTTAGTTCCCTTTCGCGACATGATATCAAGTTTAATAAAATCAAAAAAAAATTAAAAAATGTTTTAAATTGATTTTCTATATAAGTTAAGTTCTATCACCATATTGTCCACCCAAATCTTTAAAGGTTGAGTGTCGGAAGAGACTAACTTATTCCAACGTGTGTAACGTTTTGGACCAACTTGAAACTTTTAAAACGTAAGAGACCAACTTGAAAACTAAAATAAACATAAGCGATCAAACATGCAATTAAGGCTTTTTTTTTTATAAAAAGAAAGCCATTGTCGACATGAATTTAGATCATATAATCAACAAAATTTTAAGAACTGATATTCACAATAAAAAATAACAAATGTTTATAAGGTTTATAAGAATTAGTCTGTCCCGAGCTAAAAACTCATTAGCTGTCGTGTATGTGTAAAGTTTGGTGTCACAGTGAAATTGCCTGTGAGACAGTGAGTCACCAAACTTGTACTTGAATTTCACAGGTTTTGCTCTCTGCTTAATGCCACAAAGTCGTACTTGTGGGCTATAAGTCATCACTGACAACGTTTAAACGAACAATCCTGTAATCAATTTTTGAAAATTCGGCTTTAGTCATTCATATCACCACAGGCAACGGCGACTAAAGCTAAACCAACATTTTCTTCCTCCAGCATAAATGATTGGCGATGATAATAAATAAATAAATATACACAAATGTTTGTAGTTTATACCAAAGGTTTGAGCAACTCAACTAGCTCAAATGCTTATGGTTGTAAGCTTATCATTAACTACATTAAGATACAGTGAACTTAGCAGTTCAAATGATTACAAATGACAATCGGCGTTAAAATCAATTAGAATGCAGTATAAGAAGAAAAAAATTAGGTTACATAATTCATATGCTCGGTATAATATGATGCCAAGCACAGGCCCTTTCAGAATTAATGCGACTGTCATAATATGTACATTAACTTTACATAAAAACAGGTAATTTCTTGATCTTGCCTTGTATGGTTTACAAGAGGGAATGCTTCTATTCCAATGCACGCCCTTCCAAATACAAGTAAATGCAAGAAATGTTCATCCACTGTACAGCTTACTACTCTCACAACGAATGTACAACAACGTTAACAAAACTTCCCCTCGCCAGAGCAGAATGCAGCAACGTTCTGCAACAATACAGTGACCAGAGTCCTGTCCCTACATTTTGCCATATTCAAATACAATTCCACGTGCAAAATGGCATGGCATCTTATAATGTGGATGTCAGCCTCGTGGGCGTAAATAAAAAACCAGATCGCTCTACCCATCACGTTCCCCTGGTCCACCAGCATATACATCCTCGTTAGACTGCTTGTCATTTGACAGGCAATCCGCAGGAACATATGCATATCCTTTAGGTAGCCTTGAATTCTTCATAGATGCTTCATCTGACGTCATAACAAGCTCTTTTCCAAATGATTCATTGGTCTGTAACTGCAAACAAGCACGATGGATAAGGTCTTGTCCAGCAAAATCCAGAACTCACCCACCAAATCAAACATTTCAAAGTAAAAAGTACGCAAAAAATGAAAAATAAAGACATCAGTGTCTTAATTTACTGCAGACCTTTCGAGATTTGGATCTCCATGCATCCTCCTCAGAGATATTGCGTGATGTAGCAGAAGCTCTACGGGGAATCTGTTTGCCAGAAAGTTGCATCTTCTCTGGAATCTTGTGGTTATAGTGACTTTGTGAGGTTGAGCAGTCATCATCCAATTTTGGGTCTGTGTCCATGGATACAGAAACTCTGACACGGTGCTTAGCAGAAACTGAGCTATCCACAGTTACATCATCTGATCTTTGGCGCGCTTCACTGCACGACCTGTATCCCTCTGTGGTTGCTTTCAGGGATGTTGTAGCTGATTCTGAACTACCGTCTGGAAGGACGAAAGGACTGCGAACAAGCACAGACCTAGCAACATGATCTCTTTTAAAGGCAAGTATGTCGTGCGAGCATAGAACCAATTCCCTCTGTAAATGTTGACAGAATCAGAAGTTAACAATCAAAATATCCGTACAAGACAGATACCACATTTTTTTTTTGAAATAAAGACAGATACCACATATATATATAGATTCCACACATTACTCTAGACATGACACAATAAACGCCATCAAGAATGTGGTGCAAATGGTGGAAAACAACTAAAGCCTTAACTGAACTTTTAAAAAAACTAAATTTTTACCTTAATCTTTTCCCGTTTGACAATCCTTTCACAAAGGAGACGTAATCTCTCAAGTTCAACCTGTTTCAAGTGCATTTAGAAAGAATCAAGTTATTTGATAACAGAAAAAAATTATCTATACAGTTGCAATTTCGTGCACATATAATTATACCTCCGCTCCTTTATAAACATGACATTATTACATGAACAAAATACTTGAATAATGATCATGTCCAGTGCGAGTATAACTTGAACATAAAAGTAAGAATTTATGGTTCATGGGTAATTAATTTTTCTATATTAAAAGAAGAGAAAAATGCATTGGCACATCGTATGCACACAAACGAGGAACGTGATTTGATTGTGAAACAAGCACCGGCAGTTTCATCATGCTACCACTTCCGGACAGATTTACTAATTCTTCTACTGCCCATCTTGGATCATAATCAACAACCAACACCAGACAGACCTACTAATTCTTCTACTGCCCATCTCTGATAACCAACAATCAGATATTTGAATGTTAAAATATCAAGTTACTAATCATTTCAGCTGAATTGGGAACTAAAGTTGTACTGACAGAAAATCATGTGGCAGACATAAGACTATTTTTTCAGTAATGTTCTACTTCATTAAAATAAAAATCATTACCAAGCACTTAATCCATTACCCCGGAAGTTTAACATTATCAGGCATAGCATTGCATTAATGCCAAGCACTTCCATCGACCAGGCTATCATTTACTACTAAACTACTTTATGCCCACAATAATCATTATCCAGTAATGTTCTACTTCATCAAAATAAAAATCATTACCAAGCACTTAATCCATTATCCAGGAAGTTTAACATTATCAGGCATAGCATTGCATTAATGCCAAGCACTTCCATCGACCAGGCTATCATTTACTATTAAACGACTTTAAGCCCACAATAATCATTATCCAGTAAAGTTCTACTTCATCAAAATAAAAATCATTACCAAGCACTTAATCCATTACCCAGGAAGTTTAACATTATCAGGCATAGCATTGCATTAATGCCAAGCACTTCCGACCAGGCTATCATTTACTACAAAACTACTTTATGCCCACAATAATCATTCCACAAGATACTCCAAACCCACATAAAGCATTAAATTCCCTCAACATGGAGACACTCAACAATCTCAACACAAGATGTGAATGACTAAGACTCTACAAATGCCAGCTGCTATAACATCATAGTTTTAGAGTGACCAGTACTTCAAACTAAGGAAAGCAAACTTGCAGGTCTACAACTGAGACTTAATCCATTATCCAATAACAATATATCCCAGTACCAAGCCCTAAAAAAATGAGTAAGGAATCAAGATGAAAAAAATGGATAGGAAAGTCTCACCCTAATTGGCTTGATACTTTTTAACTCCTCAACTCCATGCTTTTGAGTTTCAGCCTGGGAAAATGAGGAATTGAAACTTAAGATGTCATTATGGATTGCCAACAAAGAGGACATTTTACACCAAGAGACAAAAAGTAAAACCTTTGCTCTCTGCTCTGAACTATGCTTTTCACAGTAAGCTTTGTGTTGCATCTTGCCCCCAGCAGTCCTCATAATGATGAACAAACCGGCACTTCTAGCACAGGATGGATGGAATGTGGTCAAGCAATGGCCATAGCAACACTGCAATCAGCATATGTCAACAATGGCTAAGCATACAGAAATCTTAATTCCAAAAGCATGCTGACTGAAGAAAATGATAGAAGTGGAAAACAGTGTCTGTTTATCATTACCTTCATACATACACCATGCTTTCGGTGGCAGATGCAACAAATATCAACTCCTTTTGGCACAGTCTCCTGTCATTCAACAATATACAAATAGGTGTAAGGCAAGATAATTATATGTTCTTTTTAAGTAAACGGACAAGAGATAAGTAGTTCCGAGTTCAAAATGTAAAAATCATCTGTTCCACCAATGAACATACCATTCCTTCAATAGCATCTATCTGTCCTCTTCTGAACGTAGACTCAAAAAACCACTATAAAATATTGTAAATATCACAAAGTTAAAAAATAGGCTAAGTTAGGTGTTAAAGGATGACAAGTAGTGCAAAAAAAAAAAAGAAAAAAAAAAAAGAGTAACCTCAGCACAGAAGGCATGAACCCATTGACCATCAGACGACTTCCTAAAAGCACCAGTAGTACCACCACAGAGAGCACATTCTGCAACAAAATATGGCTTCTCCCAGCTATTTATGGCAGATGGCCCACTTCTTGACAATAGATCTTCACATAATTCACAGTACCATGGACCGGTTGTTTCTTTCACACTACGATAGCAAACTGAATGCACCGCAACCTACAACCATGAAAAACTAATAAGGGGAAAAGAAAAGAGAAATAAGTGCATGAAAAGGACCAGGGATGAGTCCTAAAACCTTGCAACCAGAGCAGACTAGGATAGGATTTAACACATTCTCAAATCGTCTGCAGATATCACATGATTTACGTTGCTCCTTAGAAATATCTGATCTTGGCAAAGAAAAATCCGAATATTTCTCTGACGAAGCTCTAGTGACAGCAACTCTAGAAAGAGTCTCTTTGGCACGGGGCATTGGCAGAGAACATGAACCAGTCCGCCCACTTAAAGCATCCAACTTCAATGAATTCTGAAAAATCATATTTTACTGTCAATACGGTATGCAAGCTGTTAAAAAGAATTGCAAAAGAAGCAAGTGCATATGACCTCCTGTTGCATAGATTCGTCTATGGTATCTTTACGGAAAGAAGAAACCCTAGTAGATGATGCTGCTGCAGCAGTTGCAGCAGCTAATACTGCCTGTGCTTCCTTGTGTTTTTTTTCTTTTCTACCCTGTTTCTTTGCCTCTCTAAGATCACGCAGATATTGACTAGCAATCACCGCATCCCATCTTTGTTGATGTGTTTTATCAATCTCCTGGGGCAAACTCTTGGCAACATTGTAGACCAAGTTTTCTGAAATTAGAAAATCAGAGACAGTCAGATATTGCTGTAAGTTTAAAATTGAACATAGATACAAAACAAATGATAATGCCAACTTCAGATTAATTAGAAAGAAAAAAAAAAGTAGATGAGAATTCAGTACAAAATGATGCACACACCAGCAAGCCTCTTTTTTGCAACTGCCTCCTGTAGCAGTTTATGCTGAAAATATATAAGATCACACTCCAACTCATCTTCTGAATAAAATTCCGTAAGTTGCATAACCAACTGCTCCATCTTTACTGGATCAGGCTTGGAAACGTCAGTACAAATTAACTGCTGATTTTCACTACTCGGGCAGTTATTAACTCCAAATGATTCAACGAAAGAATTTCTGGACCCACTTAAACCTGCTGAGAAAAATTTATAAGACTAGTCCAAATAACATTAAACAAAATACTAAGGAGTCATTTGGTATCTGGCCATTCTAATTTTCCTAACACATGGACACCTATTAATGGGTATAAATATCATTCCAATGAGGACTTTGACATTTTATACCGAGGAGATTTGGATTTTATTTAATATACCTTTTTCCAATATATTATATAAACAGGTTTATATATTAAAATAAACAGGTTTACACGTACACAGAAAATTAGAACAATCACATCAAATGCCTCCTAAAGGTAATATTCAAATCTATCTCACCCATAAGGTTCTGCGAGGGCAAGCCATTCCGAATCTGCAGCAGTTTCTTGTTAATGTATGGGTGAGCGTAACTAGAGACTGCTTCCAGTTTTCTGCAATCAAAAAACGAAAGCCGACTTTAAAGTAGAATGCCAACCCAAGTATGTCACGTCAAAGGTGGTATACCGACACAAAAAGAGACAGAAAACAGTACATGCTGAATATAATAAAATAGCCACTTTGAGAAGCTCACCTGAAACCAGGAAGGGGTGGTTCTGAAGCAGAGTGAGCTGGAATGTGCTGATCGGAAAGCATAGATGCATTCTGCAAACAAGCAGTAGAGTTCTGTTCTGAAGCGCATACAGATAAGCTGGATTTGTAGGGGTCATCAGCATTCCCTGCATAATGTAGCTATAAATACTCATAACATAGGAAGAAAAGATGTCATAAATACTCATAAAAGTAATTGAAGCATGTTTGTAGTTAAAAAATCAAATCCTTACAACATTAGCATTTCATTTCAATTTACCTATATTACAACCTTTAAAGGAGGGAATGACAAAAGAAGAGAGCAAGAAATTTCAACAGAAATAGGTATAGTAGCTTTTGATTTTATAAATGGATAGGTTCAAGATGAAGCCATACCTTGAACCTCATGAAATATATCCTCAGACTTGGTTAAATTCTGCATGGAATGAAAAACAGAGCATAGTAAACAAAGTGAGTTAAAACATTGCTAAGATTTGTTAAGAATGAAGTGCTAGCAGAAGAAAGAACAAAAAATACCCCACCGGTAAACAAGAACCAAATGTTATCCCACGAAGCAAGTACTACTACTACAATAACAACAAAAATTTCCACTAGGTTTTAAAGATAGATCATTTAGATTCAGACCTCTCCCAATGATTTTAAACATAGATCTCTAGCTTATCCTACTCGTTAAGCAAGTGCAAGGGAAAAAAATGAATGAAACTGCTCATTACAAAATGGTAAAACAATATACTGTCTGTGTGTTTAAACAATCCTAACAAAACATGTATATATCATTGTGAAAGACGGGTTCCAAAGATCAAAAGGGAAGGAAGAAAAAAAGCAGAACTGACCATGTGGTTCAAAAATGACAGAAAGAACCACTAAAAGGCCTATCTAAATAATTTAGAATACTTAATTACTCAAGGAGTCAAAAGAAAATGAATTCTAGTAGACAAAGATCTGTTAGGTTTGAGAAAATATTTTCTATTCTCATTTTAAGCTTTGTTTTCACAAATAATTTCAAATATGTCAGGGTTTTTTTACCTTATTACATTACAAACATTGGAAATCTTTAAACAAAATGAAAAGGACAAAGCATGATTGGAACTATGAGTGGTTAGTAAAAACAGGAAATACCAAAAACATTATCACGTATTTGATCCATGTTATAAAGATTCAAAAAAGTTTTACGATGGCTGTCGACTGCCTAACGCAACTCTCCTTTTATCAGAACTTGGGACCGGCTATGCATAGCAATGCTAACATAGTTGGGAAATAAAACTAAAAAATGTTTTCCAACCCAAATAGACCAGGTCATAAAATTACCATGTCCGTGGCATCGGGAACTGATGCTTTGTTAGAACTTCCTGGATTTTCACACTCAGGCTGACAAACCAAGGACTTATCAATTGACACCCCACCGTCATTAGTAGTAACCCCCTCAGATGAACATATCACTTTATTGTCCTTCAAAATCCTAATGTTATTGATAGTTCTTCTCCTTGGTGGTACAGACTTAACATTAACAGCAACAGGATCAAGCAAGCCTGAATCAGATAACGGTGAAGTATCAGAACCAGCTGAAGCTCCACTTTCATCCACAGATACCGATTTGAATTTGGCTTTTGAGCCTTTATGAAATGCACCCGTATACACATGGACTTTTAACCAATTGACTATTTTGTGTTGCACATCATGGGCCATATGAGCTTCCTGCAAGTATAATGTTTACAGCATAAAAATAAAATTAATTTTGTTCAAATAATCATTTTTCACAAAGTGGGCATGCATGATAAATTTCGAGCATTACATTGATATTTGCAGTTAATGTATCTGGGGAAATGCCAATCTCCAATGCAACATCTTTTACATCAACTTTCCCTTTCTCTATCAACTGGCAAAAAGTGAATGTCAGCTTAAAATAAGCACGGAAAAAGAAGAAAAAAAACAATTGACATCAAAATTATAGTTTCACGGTAAACAGTGTATGTTAATGATGTGCAGAATACCTTTCTCAAAACAAGTGCAAAACTGGGGGAATTAGAGGCATCAAGCTTCTCATTGGTTCTCCCTGCCGCACCAATATTATGTGGTTGCGCAGCGCCACATACCAACATATTTTGTGCGCTAATCGTACCGACAGACAATCCTCCATTCGGAGGTTCATCATTATGGTTCAACTTGTCAGAATTACTATCAGACTCCAACGCTCCATTGCTGCAACCAATTTTTATATTGTGTTCACTTTTCACTGGTGATGTCACTGGAAGGCCATTAGCTTCGGGAAATTCACTGCCAACTGGAATAGAGCCTCCCAAAGGCAAGATGCTTCTGTTCTCTTGTAGATCTGAGTGTTTCGAGCAAAAAGCCCGCAATTCAATCTGACAAAGTATAACATACAAAGGTACATGATAATCAACTCTTGCGACAAAACTGTAACTTGGAAAAAAAAGGGACTATTTACTATTGGCATATTATGAACTAATCCAATATTGATAATCAACAACTTGCTTGATTTGTTGTTTCCTTGTTTACTGGAAAGGGGAAAGGAAGATTTAGTTCTGAAAATTACAAAGAACTCACATTATCATTGCCGTACTTCGCCCAAACCTCCATTCTATGTCTAGCTTCCCTTGCACATAAAGGATGGAAAGGAGTTCTGCAGGATCCTGAAAACACCATGTAGAAGGAACAAGTTACGAGCTAAAACAATTTGAAGATCATGAGATAGTTATGAATGCCAACTAGCACCAACAAGTTACACACCAGATCAAAAGAACACTGAGATACTCATACTGATATTAGAAACAAGGTAAGAGACAAGAGCTGAAGTGCACATACCACGGAACCTTGATCAAACATGACACTTCATAAAAAATGAAAAGAAAAGAAAGAAGTATGTATGCTAATATTCACTGCTCAGGAAATCCTACATTGAAAAGACTGAATCCAAATCCAACATCTCAATAGATCAAAGATCTACTTGTGAAGCAACTGTCTGTGGTAGTTAACATAATCATTTTAAAGGCCAAAACAGCCTACTTCCACGAATAGCATTTAGTTGGGTCCCATGAATTGATATAGTATATCATATCTTTAGTAATTTTTAAATTAGAATTTATCAAAAATGCAAAGATGGGGGGTTGCCGCATGTTCAATACCAAAATCAATCCATCCTTACACTTACTCATCAGCAAATGCAAAAACGAGATGTAATGCTATCCTGCCAAAGAATAGCATGCAAAAGGATAAACAGATGGCTAAAAAATGAGCCTGCTGCTGGTATATCATTTTAAAAGAGACTAACACGCATAGTCTTCACAATTTGTCATCAAACAGACACATTGCAAATTCGACAATGCCTGCCTTTTAAACTCGAGGTTCATTGGCAAAAATATTTATTACACGCCAGCAAGAAACAGACCTAGAAGACACCTGAAGACAACAATAATAACATCTAATCTAATTTAAACTCTGATTATGCTACATAGTCACTCCATGATTTGCATTTTTAAATCAATGAGTAGGAATAATCAACAAGTCAAACAACTCCAACAACATCTAATCCAATTTAAACTCTGCATATGCTACAGTCACTCCATGATTTGCATTTTTAAATCAATGAATATGAATAATCAACAAGTCAAAAAACTCCAACAACATCTAATCCAATTTAAACTCTTAAGCTACACAGTCACTCCATGATTTGCATTTTACAATCAATGAATAGGAATAATCAAGTCAATGGTCCAGATTAGATGCTTCAAGATCATGTGTTGCATTTTCCAATCAATGAATAGGCATAAACTACAAGTTGACTGTCCAGATTAGATACTACTGTCAATATTCTGTACAAGATTGAAAAAATAAAGGACTGGGATATTCACTTCAAATTGAATTGTATGAAACTGCAATAAGAAAAATAGAGAGAAGTTAACCCTCAATTTGATTAATTACACAGTTTTTTGGGACAGGTAGTCTGGTACAATTATGAAATCAAAAAAACATAATTTGGTGCACAGAATTAATTACAAAGAAATATGTTCTTCAAGACAAGGAACGTGAAAAGTCTCCAAACACTTGCACTCTTGAAGTGCGCACATATTGTATAATACAACTCTAATGTCTAACCAAATTAGTATTTTAACAGTTACCACTAGAAAAGATCAGGCAGAATAACTAATGTTCTTCAACTTTAGTCAGACAAAATAATTCTTAGCGTTTTTATCAATCGGATGATATTACAACACTTTGACCAGCACAGAATTATACATGTGGAAGCATGTAATTAATGAATAGCCGGTTTTAGAGCAGATATGCCGCCAAGATGTAAAAATACATAGTCTGCACCAAGATAACGTGAAATTGGAAATTGTATATGCAATTAATTAGTGAAGAAACTGAACTTATATTCACCCACTGCACTAAAAATTGTTGAACAAATCCGATCAGAGTCCTAACAGATGCACAATAAGCTATAGCTTTGAGACACTAAAATGCTCGCTAGATAAATGAAAATTGCTTAGTACAAGACGACAAAACATACCATGAGTACACTGAACACATGCACCACATCTCAATTTGCAAATATTACACATCAATTTTCTTCTGTTTTCCTTAATGCCTCCCACATTCATAACAGGCTCCATCTTCTTCAAATCTTCAATATAAACCTCTGGCATCCACAGACAACAATAAAGGTGCACAAACGGCGAAGACCCAACACCTTCAACAGCACTGTAAACCGGTTTTAAAGCGCCACCCTTCTTTGAGCAAAGAACACAAGGATTCACCGAGTCATCAACATCACACTTTTGCTTTGAACACCAAGAGCACAACCATGAATCATCTACATCATCTTGCACACCATAACACTTCCTATGAACCGCAACTTTACAAGAAGCGCATACTACTAACCGGTTTGAATCAGCGTCCGAATCTCCCCTGCCACAATAATGACAATAAGGTTGGTCCCCGTCACTTGGACTATTCATTTCAACTTTCTCCAAACCGGCATCACCACCTAAAAGTTTCCTTTTCTTCGATGGGCGCTCAGAAGCTAAAAAAACCTTATCCCTGCTACCTAAAAACCACTCTAAACCAACACAATTCTCAGAATCATCACAATTCTTGTCATCGTTATTCGGCAAAGCTCTTTCCAATTCAACAACGTCACTTAACTCAATTGCCAAGGAACCATTCTCATTCTCATTATTAACTTCTTCGACATCATTCTTCTCATCCGAATTCTCATTCTCATTAGAAACTACATTCAACAATGGAACAATCTTCTTCTCATTCTCACTACCAACTAAACTAAACCTAGAACCATTATCCAAATGCGGAATTTTAAAACACTCGTTCGAAACTAAACTATAAGTCGTAGTATAAGCCTGCAATAACGTATCGATATCATTCAAATTCAAGTCCCTAAAATACTCCTCCGTCTCAACCCAAACATTAAAACCACGTTTCTCATTGGCCCTCGACGATTTCTTCTTCTTCTTATCACCACCACCACCACCGGAATTCAACTTCTTCTGACGCTTCTTATTATCCCCGTTACGGTTCAACAAACTGGCTAAACCACTCGGCAGTGTAACCTCCACCGCCGCAGAAGTCGACGGTTCCTCGATAACATCAAACGGTGAACGCTCGCTCAGCACTTTCCTCGCCTGCGAGAAGTAATCAATCTCCAAATCAGCGGCGGAGATTCCCGCCGGAGCGGCGGCCGGACAGGCAGATGATTCTTGCTCCGTCATGTTGTTGCGGCGGTGGCATCGTTCTCCGGTTCCGGTCATCGGCGCCGGCAATAAGAAGATGCAGATGAACGAAAGCATTCCATTATAGAAATTGAAAACCCTAATTTGGAGAGAGAAACGAAATCGAAATTGTTGGATTCGGTTTTGGGAAGAAGAGGATAAGCCCCGTTTTTTTCTAGGGTTAGGGTTTTCAGTTATTGTTTTTTTCTTTCTTTCGGATCCGTTTTCTTAGAGAGTTATTATTGTTTTTGTTCGTGTAGTTCGATTTCGTTTTCACGATGGGGGCTACAAAGAAAGAAAGAGAAATTAAAAAATTAAATGAAAATGAAAATGAAAATGTAAAAATTAAAAACGTACGAGAGAGAGTGAAGAGCGAGAAAGAGAAGAGAGAGAAAGTTTGCGTTTTTTGCAGGCTGTTATAGGGAGGTAGATATTTTTATAAGCGGAGTATTCTATACGGTGTTGTGACGGCATACGCTACATATCGTGTGCCACATAATGATAGACACGTGGCAAGCATGATGCTGAAGGTGAAAACGTGCAACTTACCTGCTATCTACTGTGTGTCCACTAAATATGTATCTGACTCATACTATCCAATGCAAAAATTAAAAATTACTAAAAAATCCATAAGAGAGAAAATAGAATAATGGAATAATGCATGGTATAGTTTTTCTTCCTTAAAAAAAAAAAAGGTTATTTTTAAAACGGAATTGTAAAGTCGGCTCATGCACGATTTGATGAGTTATTGATGAACGTTGTGTTAAACTAGTTTACATTGACCGTGCAAGAAGACTAAACTCGCAATTTAGTGAGTTGAAATATTCTTTTTAGGAAGTAAGTTAGGATATTTATTTAGTTTAGTTTTAATATATTGTTAGCTTAAAAAAGTTGGCACAGCTAAGCATGACCATGACAGTGAATTTAAGATAATAGTAAACTAGGTAAGAATATATTAGGAAAAAAATTATATAATAGACGCGTGCAAAAACAAGGAAATGTGGATTTATTTAAGGAAAAGATGCTAAACACGGTTGGAGTCATAAGGAAAAATCTTGATTAATTTTAACAAAAAGAAATTTCTTAATTGAGATTATCTTTACCAAAAAATTGGATTAAGATTTTTTGAATTAGTGAGTTTAGTCATCTTACACGGTCATAAGGAATATTCAATGATATTTATTAAAAGAATTGTTAGAATATTTATTTAGTTTAGTCACTGAATAAGGAGGGTGTATTGGATTGAGATTTTAAACGACTTTTTCATTATCAAATAGTCCTGTGGTATTCAATCAAGACTCTTTGCAACTTAAAAAAAGTCTTGTGGTATTCAATCAAGACTCTTTGTCATTTTAAAAAAGTTTTGTGGTATTCAATCAAGACTCTTTATCACTTAAAAAAAGTCTTGTGGTGTTCAAAATCATTCATATTTCTAAAGATTGTTTTATAAAATGGATTTTATGGGATTTTCTAGTTAAATTTTATCATGAAAAAGTCTCTCATAAAAACATGAGATTTCTTAACTTTTACTATCTCTCTCCTTTATTCATCTCTCTCTATCTCTATCTCTACCCTCCCTCTCTCTTCTCTCTCCCTCCCCCTCCCCCGCCCCCTCTCCCTCCCTCCC
>Ga0228710_1006937_pt1 | contig 16931 bp, 8 predicted proteins | sample MedpolnodulmetaG_FD_177995 | JGI IMG/M metagenome (GOLD analysis project Ga0228710, IMG submission 177995) | Root nodule microbial communities from Medicago polymorpha collected in Santa Monica, California, United States - pink nodules | ecosystem: Host-associated > Plants > Roots > Nodule... | reverse complement strand
TCAGATATTTAAGCATAAATGGTATAAATACACTCAAATGGTAGCTTTTCCTTAGATAACTTGCAGAACAAGTCACTAAAATGCCTAGATTAACACATAAAATATGTTACTTTTGAGCACTTATCAGGAATTTCAAAGCTTTTAATCTCGCTACGGTAGCTAAGGAAGGATGGAGTTTCTTGTCTAAACCTGAATCTCTGGTTGCTAGAGTTTTTAAATCGAGGTAATTTCCCCATTGTTCGTTTTTGGGTGCTAAACTCAATTATAACCCGAGCTTTGCTTGGCGGAGTATTTGGAATTCGCATCAGTTACTCTTATATGGATGTAGGTGGACAGTTGGAAATGGGCAGCAAGTCAGGGTGATGAATGATCCATGGGTTCGAGGTGTTCAAGGTAGCTGGATTCAATCCCCACAAAGCCAAGGTGTGCATAGTTTGAGCATATTTGATTTGATAGCTGCCGAAGAATGAGTTTGGGATATTGATAAGATTGAATCTTTGTTTCCAAATGATATGGTGCAAGCTATTCTCGACACACTATTGTTTGCGGAAGTTCGGAATGATAAAATGGCGTGGATGATGGAACACAACGGGAGATATACTGTTAAGACTGGTTATAAATTGTTATGATGGAGTTGCTACATACTGATCGATTCCATGTTGAAGGAAAGTGGCATAAAATCTGGAAGGTGAATGTCCCTCATAAAACGCGTAATTTATTATGGAGGATTTGCAGAGAGTGTGTTCCGACGCGCCTCCGATTATAATCACGACATGTACAATGTGAGCTGATCTGTCCGTGGTGTGATACGAATGTTGAGGATGATTGGCATGCTTTTGTGGGTTGTACGGTGGCGCATGAGAGTTGGTATTGGGTAGGGCTGTTGACTGTGCTGCAACCACGAGTTACAACTGTGACAAGTTTGGCAGATTTTGTTTTTGATATATGTCGTTCAGAAAGTCGAGACATTGCTGGTCGAGTGGCTTTACTTCTTTGGCAAATTTGGGCTGCACGTAATGATGTCATTTGGAATGATGCTCATCACACTTCAACGAGCATTGGGAGGAAAGCACTAGATGCATGACATCAATGGCAAGAGGTTCATAAACATCGTTCATCATCGGTTGTGCAACACAGGCAGAATAGAGTGCAAGTTTGGGAGAAGCCGAACGAGTCATGATTAAAGTGCAATGTGGACGCTGTGTTCCATGACCGTAACCATATTACATCTTTTGCGTGTTGTGTTAGAGACTCTCGTGGGCAATTTATTTGGGCTTAAACAAAATGGCAGCGGGCAAATATGACAGTTTTGGAGGGGGAGGCAATAGCCTTACTAGAGGCCCTTCACTTTGTTGATGCTAATAGATGGGACATGGTAGTCTTCGAATCCGACTTATCTACTCTAGTGCAAGCTTTATCGTCTCCGGGCCATGGTGATTCAGAATTCTATGCTATTGTTTCTAGTATTAATTATCAGTTATCTTTACATTCCAACTTCAAGGTGAAGTTTATTAGGAGACAAGCGAACATGGCTGCTCATACTTTAGCTAGGGCGGCCTGTTCTTGGGCTAGTCACCGTATTTTTTATTCTTATCCTTCTTGTATTGAACATTATTTGATTAATGATAATAGTTAAATTTGCTTCTGTTAAAAAAGAATATCAAGAAACCTTGAATATGGAGATGTCAAATATTTGTCTATGTCCTTTCTCACCGCCCTTCTTATTTAAATCTAAATTCTCAAATCCTAAAACTTTAAAACTAAAATACCTCATTGTTTGCAACAATGTTTTCATTTAGCAAGATTGATTAAAATTTACAAATGATAACACTAGGTCATATAACACTTTTGTTAAAGTTTTTATGTACTTTTGAGCCGAGTTCAGGTGATTATGCATGAATTAGAAGCTACCAATGACACATTTGATGTTTGCAAGCAAAGAAGAAATCGTGCTCCATTTATGAGCATCCGGCTACGATTTTACTGCAAGTTTGAGACATTTTGTCTCGTAAAAAATCGTGCTCCGATGGTACCAAATCGGGCTATGATTTGGCAGACGTTCCAGCTGGAATCTGAGTTTAATGAAGCAATCGTGCTCCGATTTACAACATCGGAGTACGATTTTGGCATATCTGAGAATTGTCTTATAAAAGGGAAGTTGCGTTCTGAGCCAGGGGTTCAAAATTTTGGAGAAAGAAATTGACTTTTGGAGCTGGAGATCTGGAGAAAAGGTGGGAGACCATCAAAACTCATATCCGGTTCCCCAATTTCATGTAATGAATCCTTCTTTTACATTAGTTATTTGTGCTTTAGCCATGGGTAGCTAGATCTTTTGTGATTAGGTCAAGAGATGATTCTGTTATAGCTCATGTTTATGTAACCTGTAACTCTTAATCTTTATGAATGTCATTCTAGTTTATTCAGTGTAAATCGTTCTTAATGCTTTTGTGATTCTGACCCAATATTATTGATTCAAGAGTTTATATGACTATTGACACTGACGTGTAACTCGGAAATATCTATACTGTTCAATCTAACGGACAATCTAGGGATGAAGTGTTGTTAGGTTGTGATAATTGAATTAACAGACTTAAAACCTTTGATGATTATAGGTTCACCTGAGGGATCGGAGAATTATATTCTGAAAAAAGGGCTTAGGATCAAGGGATTGACCTAAGCTATTTTGTTAATTTATTGTAAACTTTATAGCATTCGTAGACTTAAGAAACAGGTTGCTAATGAGCCATGAGCAGATGAATCGAATGACCTAGCCATCTCTCCATATTATTTCTTAAACCAATTTTTCCTTAACCATTTTATTTTATTTTGCAAATCAAACCAATTTCCTCAGTGCACCCCCCATTTTACAAACATCCTTAATAATAATGTTACTACCGAGTAGAAGTTGAAACAGTCCTTGTGGATACGAATCTTATAAATTTTATTACTTCGATATAAGTTAATACACTTGCTAATTTTGTATCAACAAACATAGAACGATGAGTCATTTATATGTAGTGTGAGATGTGATGAATAGACACCTGAATATTGTTCATCTATAATTGTGCACAAAACTTGTGATTTGTGCGGTCACAAAATATAACATTAAGGTCTACAAGACTACAAGAAGATAAATTAAAGATTAACGGTGCAAACAAAATATATGATAAAGGATCAATTAAAAAAAAACTTAAAATATCAATCCGAAATAAAGGTTAAATTAAAGGGTCGTATATTTAATTTTTTATATTTCTTTCTAACTCTCAAACAAAGGAGACTTTTAAGCAATAATCTTCCAAATTAAATGAAGAAAGCTAAATGAAATTTCATGAGGATAATAAATTTTGTTTTCTCTCTTCAATAACTTTTTTGTTTTTTTGTCTTCTTAATTTATGATTTCGCATGATTTATGTAATTTCTCAGTAATGTGTATTGATTTTCTTAAGTTGTCTTTCATTTAAAGTTTTCCTTAAATAATGACATCAAATTAGGTAGAAAGTTAACCAAATAAATGGATTCAAGTGATTAATAAATTTTACCAACCGACGTTTAGGAAAACCTTAGATTGATTTTTAAGAAAAATAATTATTGATCAGATTTTATTTACTTTTTGACAGAACTCCTTTATTACCAGAGTCTCTTTCTCGTAATAACCTGAATTCGGTTAGCAACAAAAAAATCAAATGTAGAAAGCTAATAAGGAAAACATGTTAAAAAATAATCGGTGCATATAATGAATGGGATAATGTTTTTAATGGGGTATTGTAGGACATATATTGTTCATGTGGAAGGAGCACATAAATGTTAAGTTCATTTGGATCATAAAATCGTCCTGTAAAGAACAAGAATTTATGAGTACTATTGTGTTGTTTTAAATGATAAAATAGGTTTTATTTTTAAAAACATCTTTGTTGTTTGCAGTTAGTGAAAAAATAATTTATGATTTACTTTTTATTTTTTTATAACAACAATTAATCTGAGACCAATTATATTAAAAGTGAGATACTTTATATGAGAGATTATTGACCGTACAAAAAATACAATAAATGATAAGATATCATATTATCCTTTAAAAAAAGAAAAAAGATATCATATTAAAGAGAATAATTAAATAGAAAGTACAATAAATAATAAGAATCAATTGGGTAATGATGGTGAGTATGAGACAACAACGTGGTTTAAATATTGCCACATATGTTTTTCAAATAAATAAACAAATATACTTGATTTGGAGTTGATGTGATTAATCCGTTGTCGATCCTAATTTTTTAGTGAAAGAAGCTCTACATTTTTTTTATTCTCTCTTCTCATCAATCTAAAAGCGGTGATTTTAAGACATTTTTGATCCAAAATTACCTTTCTACGTCATTTTAATAAATATATATTATTTCGCCGTCTGAGTGCATTGTTTTTGTTTTGTTCGTCGTCTTGGTATGACATAGTTTGAAAATTTTCCATCTTCTGCGATGTTTGTTCATATTAAAATGACAAATCAGCTTCGTTCCATTACAAATTATTTCAATCATGACTTGGACATCAATGCTAAATAATCAAAGACAAGCATATTCAAATACCTTTCATTTTGTGACTTTTGTAATATTTTGTTATATTGATTTTGATGCTGTAACATTTTTTTTATTCGACCAAAAAAAAAACAACAATTTTTTTTGACAAAAACCAATTTTAGCAACATGGAATTTATGTTGTTTCCGATGTAATGTATCAATTTAAATGAACGAATGTCATATTTTTAGTGGAATTTATGTTGTTTCCGATGTAATGTATCACTTTAAATGAATGTCCTATTTTTAGTAAAATAAATGAATATGAAGTATATGTTGAATGTATATGGAGTTAGAGATCCCTACGTTCTTTTTCTATGTATCGCTATTCTGGTATTCATTCATATACCAAGTTTTGTAGTAGTAAAAAGTCATTTTCTAATGGAATTCTTCTTTTCTTGTCGTCAACCTATAATAATATTATATATAGTCTTTTTTTAATGGTGAATTAATTTTAAAATCTCTTGTGAATCAAACATAGATGTGATTAATATCATCACCTCTCAACAAATATTCCTTACCTCTCATCTTTATTAAACCAAACCAAACAAACCTAAAGCCTTTGGCCTCATCAAATTTGTTTCCTCTAAGATTATCTTATTCTTGCTAAATAGTGAATCTCATTGGACTAACAGTCACACTAACATCAATAAATTATAAGGACCCACCCAACTTTTTGCTTTCCAACTCGTTGAACTGTTGTGGTGTAGCTGAATTTGCCAGATCTTCATTTACCCAACCACACACAATATCGTTTGACTTTGCAAATTTGCATTAATGTTCCCTTTCGTGTCAAACAAAATGAAACTAAAGAAAGACAACAGAAAAAACAAACCAAAAAAGATGAACATTTTTTTTTTACCGAAAAAAATTGAAAATGTTAAAACTATATATAAATACGACTTTTTAAAAATGTTTACATTTAGGTCAAAAAGACAAAAACAATTATGTTTACATTGTTTGTCAAAAAAAAAAAAATTACTTTTAGTAAATTTGTGAACTATCATCCATCTAAGTTTGAGTTTTGATTATCTTTATTTCTCAAAATAAATAATAGAAATGATATTTATACAACTATTTTGATACAACTCTTGAACAACTTTATCTCTTATACTCACATTAGATTCTTATTCTCTCTCTATTGTTTTTGACCAATAAAAAGAGAGAACAACAAAGTTGTCCCAAAAGTTGTAATAAAATAGTTGTTCAAATTTCATTACTCAATAAATAAAGAGAGATTTGTTTAAAGAGAAGAGAAGTAATCACAACTTTTTTTAAAGACAAAAAATATTTGAACATTATTTATTCGCTATGTTTAAATTTAAACATTATTTGATCTATGTAATATATATTGAAAGTCCTAATTTGATAACAATCTTCCACAAAATTATAAACTAAAGTTAAATATCAACTAAGATATATTAAAATATTTAATGTAACGGTGTCTCGAACATGATTACTTACTTCGTCCGAAAAGAACCTAAAAAAGACATATGAAAAATATCACGGGGTAGGTTTGTTTTTGGGTAAAAATTATTATTTTGCAGACAAACTCATGCTTAAAGAATATTTTATAGGGAATTTTTTTTATAAGCATGAAATACACAAGCATGGGTTACAATTTGGTTTTTTTTTATTTTTATAAAGAATAATTTCTTAATTGAAAATCTCAAAAGTTAACAAAACCGTTTAATTTATTTATCTTAGAAGGGATGGTTCAAACTACTTTTATGTATCAAATAGAATGAGTAGAGTACTCCTTATACTTATCGTCGCATATATTTGCGTTTCTAATAAGATTATCTCAGGAGAAACCTATGAAAAAATATATTTTGAAGATACAATATTATTATAAAATATAAATATCAATTGTAGTATCTAAATGAGAATGATTTTCTTTTTCTTGTCAAAAATAAAAATAAAAATCAGTAACTTGAGTGTAAAAAAAGAGAGAGGGAGACAATTTAAAAACACATGTCATTTAAATACGTACAGACAGAGCAACCGGGGAGGGGACCGTTCCAGCCAGCCATCCCTAGTCCAAACCTAAGCTACGGTCCCATACTCTTTCACGCCCTTCAATGAAAACCTTCCTAATATTCAAGTTACTCTATTTTCAAAAATAGAAATTATATTTTCATATTAGATTTTTAACTTACAATTTATAAAATCAGTATACTTTTATAGGATTTTGCTAGAAGTCACTCACGAAGGTGTTTTTTAGCAACTCACACCTTAAGGTGTGATTTCCACTTTTTAGTTATAATTTTGTTAAAAAACACCTTCATAAAAATTAATTGATGTCTTTTAACAAATGCTCATAGAATAACTTGCTAAAAGACACCTTCATAAAATGTGTCTTCTAGCAAAACCCATTTTTATATAAGTATAATAAATAGCGAGTTTCATTAAAATACAAATTGTTTAGGAGATTCTAAGTTTGATTGTTAAATGAAATAATTTTTTACGATCAAACTTTACTTATCTTCTGACCAACTACGAGTTAATATATGTATAAATAATTATGCATACAAATGGATACTCTCCTTTTAAAGAAATTATATGTTTGAAATGCAAATGAAAAATGAAAATAAATAAGCATGAAGGTGAGCAAGATAAACATGATAGTAGTAAATGGTGTTAGGCGTAGCAGAGCCAGCTTGCATGAGACAGAGTCATTAATATAGGAAGCAAATCTGCAGGGAGAGAGCGTGTGATATGCTTTCAATTCGAAAGCCCCATTGCTTTGCATTTTCTTGAGAAAAAGGAGAGAAAGAATGAATGTGGATCTTATAGGAGTGATCAATATGTGTGGCCCGATAGCTAGGGAGAACTTGTAGTACACTATCATTCATCTACTCTAAAAATTTTACTTACAAAATTCATTTTGATCCCTTGTACTAAATTTTTATCGTGGTTCAAGTTTGGTCATGGCAAAAAATAATGTTAACTTACTTTATGATATTTTTATTAAGAGGATAAATTAGTCACTAATTAATTAAAGGGTCTTACTAACCGGTGCCCTTAGAGCAATGGTTAAGGAAACCAAAAATAGTAGTTTTATATTGGAAACTACAATTTTCAGACTTTTAAAAAGTTGAATCCATCACTTTTTACCACTTTCCAACACAATATTTCTATTATTGTTCTCTTAACCAATGCCCTAAGAGCAATGTTTAACATTTCCCTTAATTAAAACATATGAACTAATTTATCTTCAGTATAAAAATGTCAGGACTAATTTGAGTATTATATTTTTTAGAAGACTAAATTAGGTTGTGAGAAAATTACAAGGGATCAAAATAAATCTTCCACTTCTATTCGTTTTAAATTATGTCTTATCATTTTTTTAAGCTTTAGCATTCCAGTGTCCCGCCCCCTAATAGAACCACCCGAATTTCATCACGTGTAAACAACACCTTAAACTATATAGTCCAATTTGAGCCAACTCAACCTCCAAAATCATTTACCTAATAAACCTAAATGAAACTCACGCAATCTTCTAACCACTAAACCACCCTTATCCCGTTCAAAACACACTTTATTTAATTTCATCCATTGAAATTTAGAAGACCCTTCGTTACCCTTATATATAACTTAAATGAGTTACGGAGAAAGAGTCACTTTTTTAGCTATTCATTTACATCTCATTAGTTAACTATTGAATAGAGTTTTATTTTATTTTTTTAGAAGCAAAATAAATTGAAAAGATCTACCCTAAACACAAGGAGTACAAAAAACACAACGATCAAGAGCTTTATATGTGTAAAAATTTACATGTGTGATCAATGAATCTAAAAGCATCTTACATTTGAGTTTAGAGCCGTGATGATTAAACTTAAAAGTTTTTAATAATTTGAAGAATACAATTGATTATTGGTGTAAAAAAAAACTTTGCACAAATGATGCATATACTTATTAGACGTTGTTCTAGTCTAAAACAAGGTCTTTAAGGTTTGGCCTATGGTTAGGGATAACAACTTAGGGCTTTGGGTGAGTATTGAGTCTCAGTGGCGGAGTCCTTCATGGGCTGGGGTGGGCCACGACCCACCCGAAAAAATTAAAAAATTAATAATTATAGGTTTAATTTGCAAGATTTTAAACAATTTTGTGACGTTTTTTCTTTTCGGCACATCCATATTCCCGTAAATGGTGTAGTGGCCCACGCAGAAAAATAAAAAAAATAAAAATCATAGGTCTATTTTGTGAGATTTTTCAACAGTTTTAGATTTCGGAAGTTTCAAAAGTGGTTTACGTGATTTTTGTCATGTCTATGCTTGACTGGTTAGCAGAGGTTTACATACTTTCTAATTTTTGGGGTTTCAAACCTCCCTTATATTGTTTGCTAACTGAAACCCAAACATTTTTTTCTGGCTCCGCCATTGTTGAGTGTGAAGTGATTCGTTCCTTGCCCTAGAAGTTAAGTCCCCCCCCTTTTATAGTGCCCGCCTTAGGGTGGCAACCCAAGGAATATTATGTCTTTTTTCTAGAAATTATTGGGTACAGTATGTTAGCAGTACTAGTGGCGGGTGTCGTATGGTAGTTGATCAACCTTCTATAGTTGCATGAGTCCAAGGTTTGCCTGCCAGGCAATTTAGTCGATCTATATGTAAGCTCCATCTGCCCTTTGGTCTCTTAAGCTCGGTATTCATATGAGGGCTTGTGTCCCTGGTTGGGTGCCGATTATTAGGCATCCTACATGATTTCTAAGCGTCAAGGTTTTTCGTGAGCGCGCTAAGAGTTATCATTGTCAAGAGATCCTTTGATAACTATCTCATTTTAAGAAATCAGTTAGGTAACATACACATCCCCAATCATCAAGGTCGACTGATCCTACTTTGTCGTTACTTCCATAACATTGATTTCTCTACCACTAACCCTCTTCATTTCTCATTACTACTCGGTGGTTACATCTACACTAAAAATAACATAAGTCAATTTTTATTAATAGTATGTAAAAAAATATCATCAACTAGTAAAACATATATAAGTAATATGATGTAGGGGTGGGGGCTGCAACCCACCTGTCCCACCCCTTGTATATGTCCCGACTTCCATAGTCAATTCGGTCGAGAGATTTTCCCATTTTTTTGTTGCTTAAACCCCATTTATCGGAATAAGATTGATGAAACTTCACTATGTCACTTTAAGGAACTTCAAGTTAGGACATTTCCAAGATACCATATCCTTCCAAAACTGTCAAGATTCTAATACACCGGCACGATTATGAGTCATAATCTGGAGGCTCGGTTCTATAGGTGAAAAGAGGCCCGTAATATTATTTTTTTTAAAGAACAATGTTCTATTTAAACTTTTTAAAAGATAAATACAAGATGCCGTATATAAGTGGTACAACTACTGTATACACGAAGAACCTCAAACCACCCTTCCAAAAACACTCCCACCTAACACTTAGCAGTATTATAGGGTTATAATTTTTTTTTTGAGACCCATGCCTTAGGGAGGCCTGGTGCCTTTGAGCAGTTTAGACACCTTAAAGTCCGGCCCTGGTTATGACTATATGTGTTGCTATTTAAGTAATATTTCTAGACTCCTCTTATCTTTGTTCCTTACTTTTAATGTTATCATCCTTAATGATTTTGTGAAAATATAAACATTTCAACGTTCAAGTTAATATATGGTCGAGGAGAGTGAGGAGTAGATGAATAATGCTCACCTTTCGTGGAGGAATGCATCGACCTATATAGGTTGACGCGTTGTCTTTTCTAGCGGTAACACCACAAACTTGAAATGAGCTAAATAATTGAACCTTTGCTTGAGTTATTATATCCCGTTTTGAGTCTCTATCCCATCCTTAAGAAGACTCTATATACGGAGCTTCAATTTAGTTTAATTCAAATTTAATTATATTTTTTAATTTACAGTAACACCGACTAATTATCGAATTATTTTGTTGCTTTTTTTCTTAAAAAAATATATTATCGAATTATTTGTAGCTGGTTACATATATAAATTTAAACGTGCTATATTACGCTAAAGATAAAACCATTAGTCTCTAAATCTCTTTAAATCATTTGGCCTATAGTAATTTTTTAATTGATCATTAGCAATTAGTTTCACATTTATGTAATCAACCTTTCAAAAATTATTGAAGTCATTCCTCAAAAAAAAAAAAAATAATATTGAAGTCTTCACTAATCTTCACTACAAATGTCCAAACCACGTGTAACTTTGAGATTGTTTTATGAAAAGGAAAAGAGTAGTTCTAAAAATATACAGGTATTTTGTTTTCAACACTTGCACTTTAATTGGATGAAGTCAATGTGAGTCTTTCCTCGTCCCTTGTTAATTGCAAATGATTAGAAGCCCTTGACAATGATAATAGCTTCCTAAAAAACATATTTTAATCGAAGTTTTAAAACTAGATAGGACCTTTAAATACTTATTAATGGTAATAGCTTCCCTTGTTATCTAACTATTTTATTGTTAATTTACTTTATACTTTTTTTTTTAATAAATAACTGTATTTGTGTATTGCTTAAAAAAATAACTATATGTATTAATTCAATGGGAATGAGTGAGATTAACAAGGAGAAGAAAGAAAATAAGATAGAGGGGAAAAGAACAGATGGAATGCAGTGATAATCTCCATCTACTATGGAAGTGAATGGGAACTGAGAAAAAAGATAAATGAGGGAGAGAGTTGCAAGTGGTAATAGTGGCTAGTAAATCTTTTTCAGCTTAATCCAGGGTTTTGGTTTTAGTCCATTCATAAGGATGCAGCCGTGTTAAATATTTTAAGGGAGAGTTTTGTTACCCGAAGAAGTCATATATTTAATTAAAGAGGTAGTCTCTACAGTTGCATACAAAGGATACTCGATTGATAAAAAATCCAAGCCACTCGGCGAAGCATGTGGTATGACACACTTAGGCTATGTTTGGATTGGTGGAGAGTGATGAAATGGAGTGGGATAGAGTCATGTTCCATTGTTTGGTTTTGTAAGAAAAGAATTGAATGGAATGGAATGTGATGGAACCTATTCCATCCAATACCACTCATTCATCCAATTTTCCATTCCCCCCAATTTGGGGTGTATCCAATAGAATGGAACCCATTAATTATACAATTACAATTTTGCCCCTTTTGTTTCTTTCTTTTTCTTTTTCATTACTCGTGCGTGCTTGGTTTCATTGTTTCATTATATCCTGGATGCAAAAACCTGGTTGAAATTCTAAACGAAGATGATTAGTTGCCTGAGACTTATGCTGGTAGCTTAGTTAACGGCATCAGTAATTAACCCTGTCAATTTTGAGGAGTTTAGTTTTAGCCATATCAATAGAGCAGGCAACACAGTATTGTTACTTGATATTATTCATTAGTAATACTCTGGCTTCATTAAAAAAAAAATCATGAATGCACCCAATAATTTTTGGAGGTTTCAATCAAACAATGTTAGTTACTCAAATTGTTTCCTGAATGCACCTAACCATGAATACCTTCCGAAAAAATAATTTAGGCTTGTTACAATAAACAATTTAGGCTTATTTATCTTTCAATTTTTTTTTAGGCTTGTTTACAAATTTCATGTTAGTATATTCTCAAATGCTTGTTATGAAAATGTGACTTTAACTGTACTCGTGAATGAAGGTAATCGTTTAAAATAACCATGTATATTGGCACCACTAACATGCCAAAATAACCAAATATTGACTCAATTAAGTTGAAAATTCCATCTATTGATGTTTTTTAAAGGGTTAATAGGTCTTTACCCCCTGTAATATAGGTCATTTCTGGTTTTCCCCCTGTAAAATATTTTTGTTTTGATTTACCCCCCTAATAGGCCAAACAAAAACCAATTTTATTTTTTTTTTCAAGAAATTTTCGTTTTTGTTTGGCCTATTAAGGGGGTAAATCAAAACAAAATTATTTTACAGGGGGTAAATCAAAAAAAATATTTTACAGGGGGGAAAACCAGAAATGGCCTATATTACAGGGGGTAAAGACCTATTAACCCTTTTTTAAATAAAGGGTAAAATTGAAATAATTTTTTTTAACACATTCCGTTCCGTTGATTTTCCAAACAATGGAATGAAAAATTAACAAGTTTCCGTAGTAAAGTATCCAAAGAGTGGAATGGAATCTTTATTTTGTACCGTTTCGTTCCATTTCATTCTGTTCCGCTCTGTTAGTTTTAAGTTATCCAAACAGAGCCTTAGAATCCGACTCCATTTTACCTTTTTAGCAATAAAGTAAGGTTCAAACTCTTCAAAAAGCGTATTTAATTAAATTGGATAAATTTAGGCTCTGAAAAATAGTCTATTAAGTTCGTTAGATTGGTTTATATACGTGCAATTAAAATATAATACATAATAATAAAGGATAAATATGTTTTGGTCCCCGAAGATATTCCAACTTTTCGTTTTGATTTTTCTAAAATTTTCTTCGACTTTTGGTCCTTGAAAAGTTTTATATCGCTACTTTTGATCCTTACTTTTAAGTTAAATCATGTTTATCAATCAAAATTTTGATTTTTTTTCACATACATGTTTAGTATATTATAAAATACTCTCTTACAAAAGTTTAATTTTTTGTAAAGGGACGAATTAAATATGAATTTTTATGTTTTTAGTGTTTAAAAATTCATATTTAATTCATGTTTTGTTATAAAATTCTTTTTTTTTTTTGAGAGATTCTTATAATATTATAAATACTTTTGCAAAAACTCATTCAAAAATATCGAATGATACACATGAGTTCACTTTAAAGTAGGAGTCAAAGTGGTGATGCAAAACTTTTAGGGGACCATAAGTCTAAGAATTTTTTTAACCGGACCAAAACAAAAGTTATAATATTTATAGAGAAATTTTTTTTATTTAATCTTAATAATAATAAAAGAGTTCCTTAAATAATAATTAATGAATAGAATAAAACATTCACACAATATTCTTGCTACTTATTGATATATTAGCCTTTTCAGGTTAAATATCTATTAACTATTTAATAAAATCGAAACTATAGGAATTTCCAATTTTGCCTCTAAGAGGGGTAATTTGGTAATTCCACAATTCCTAACTTTGGAGAGTGCCAACTCATCCAAATATTATATTTTATTTTATATTATATTCTTTTTTATTTTATAGGAATAAAAATAATCCTAAATTCAATTGCTTCTACATTGCCATTGTGGGACATTAAAGTATCGTTTGAATCGGCTTTTTTTCAACTTGTCTACATTTTTAAGGAAAAGTTAGGCCAAACACAATATCAATTAAGTACTTACTAAAAAAATAATTTTTTTGAATGCCTAAAATTGAATGAAATGAGCTTTGGCCAAAAGTTGTTGAATGTTACTTTAAAAAACTACTTCTCGACAATTTATTTCACAAACACCTCTTTTCAACTCACGCTAAGAACCTTTTTCTTTTATTTTTTAATATTATATTTCAATATGTTTTTTTCTTCCATTTAACTTAATTTTTTTTTAACCGTTCCATATAATTTTTAAGGAGGTTCCATTTAATTTTATTTTTTTTCAAAGGAATTTTATTATCTTTTTATCACTTATATATTTAATTTCAATATCGTTTAATCATCACAAGCTCACAAATATTTCTATTCACGCTGTCATTTAATGATACTAAATATTTTTATTTCCTTTCTTCAACCTCGCGAATATATTTTATGTCCGTCTGTCAATTTTTTTGTTACGCTAATGCATATAATTTTTTTTTAGTGTTGTTTGGTTGAGTGCTACCTCACCGATTTTTTTTAACTATTTTTATTTTTTTAAAAAACTTTTAACTGTTTTCCATTTTTTTATTTTTAACTATTTTCCATTTTTTTCTCCCAAATTCAGTTGCTTCTACATTGTCGTTGTGGGAGATTAAGATATCGTTTGACCCGGGTGTTTTTTTTCAACTTCTCTGCATTTTTAAGGAGAAGTTAGGCCAAATACAATATCAATTAAGTACTTACCAAAAAATGTATATTTTTTTAATGCATAAAATTGAATGGGATGAGCTTTGGCAAAAAGTTGTTGAATGCTACTTCAAAAAACTACTTCTCGACAATTTATTTTACAAGCATCTCTCTTCAATTCACGTGGGAACCTTTTCTTTTATTTTTTAATATTATATTTCAATATGTTTTTTTTCTTCCATTTAATTTTTTTTGAACTGTTCCATTTAATTTTTTTTGAACTGTTCCATTTAATTTTTTTAAGGAGGTTCCATTTAATTTTTTACATTTTTTTCAAAGGAATTTTATTATCTTTTTATCATTTATATATTTAATTTCAATATCATTTAATCTTTACAACCTCACAAATATTTTTATTCACGCTGTCATTTATTGATACCAAATATTTTTATTTTCTTTCTTCAACCTCGCTAATACACACACACAGATTAGCGTTTAGAGTAATACTTTATGTGTGTTTGTTTTTTTGTTACGCTAATGTGTATAATTTTTTTGACGTTGCATAATGCGTATGATTATTTTTTTTATCATTTTGATTTTAATTAAAAGTAAAATTGTAGGTGTCTTTTCTTCAAAAAATGGCATAGATGCCTAAAAAAATTATACTTACATATATATATATATATATATATATATATATATATATATATATATATATATATATATATATATATATATATAGCACCTTTATATTGTAACAAACTATGCATATCTTTTTCTTATTTAAAAAAACTAAACATATATGTTTCCATGACACCAACAATGTAACAAATATAATATCATATAATATAAATTCTTATATTTTTTAACGACACCAAAAATATGGTATTCTTATAATAAATTTTTTTAACTGAAATAGAAAAAACAAACCATTTTGATATTATTTATGTTATTATTTCAGGCTCCTTAAATTGTTTCTCCTATTCAAATATTTAACAAGTCATTTACATGATCATACAAATTTGTATTCATGTTACACAAAATAAATCTTATTGAGTAAATATAGTATTTGTAAAAAAAATATCTTTTGTTTTTAAACATTTTTAGCCTTCAGAAAATATTTTAAATATTTTTTTATTTATTATGTTAATTCATAATAAATTCAAAGTTTTGTCCTCGTGAGCTTAGCTCAGTTGATAGTAACAATGCATAAATATATGCCAAGTCTGGGATTCGAACCCCGGACACCATAAAAAAAAATAAAAAATTCAAAGTTTGTACAATATTTTGCCTAAACAATATTTTAACTTAAAAATAGATTTAAAACTAAAAAAACAAAGAAACCAAACAACTTTAACTTCTTTCTTAAAGACTTTTATTTTAACTTTGTTTTGAAATAACTTTTAAACCGTAAAAAACCTTGGCCAAACGGTATCTAAGTTCAGCTGGGAACACTGTTTCCTTTTCTTCTTCATAAGAGGTCATTTTCTTCCTTTTTTTCATGGTTTTGAGACCATGCATGACATGAGTTGATTGATTTTTATGGCTTGAGGGGTTCATTTTTCGACAATGTTTTTATTTTTGCTTCATCATAGGTGGTTTTCTTTCTTTTTTAACGATTCTGCATTTTATGGGTATTTTTTTGTTTTTTTTTCTTTCAATTGTTAGTGGATTATGTACCAGAAATTGTTATGTTGCATGGCTGTAGAAAAATCTTCCTTTGTAATCTGGAGTACAGTAGAGGTCATGATGATTAAATTTTAGCTCATGGTAAGGTTTTGACACAATTGTTATTTCAACTTTTGGTACTGTTGTTGAAAAAAAATGATGCATGTGGGTTATTTTAGTTTTTGTGAGTAATCTTAAAGTTGTAACAGTTTTTATATTTGGTTTATTCTTTCCTATGTCATTGAGCCGTACGAAAGTTGATTGGTGTAAAAAAAAATTGGTCATATCATTGAGGTCCAGAAAGTTGATGATACGGAATTTTGTGCATTTAAGATCAGGTTGATTTTATGATACAAAAATTGATCACATAAAAATATGTTGCTTGTTTCGATATCAGTATGAACAAAGGGAATAAAATTAAATGATGTATTATTGTATTTCTATATAGGACTTTCAATGTCAAGGGATTATGACTACATTAAGGATCTCAAAAATGATTTGGACATTTGTAAAATAGGATTTGGAGTGCTAGATTCTTGGATTGTGACCGGTAGTAATGAGAATCAACATGTAGTAATAAATTATCAATGTTACTTATTAGTATAAATTTTGATTTAGAGAATTGGAGCTTGGAAGACTTTGATCGAGGAAACTTATTCAAATATGAGTAACATTTTGAACCAACTTGAAACTTTTAAAACCTATTGGATCAACTTGAAACTTCTAAAACGAGTAAATAGGCAATTACCCCCCTGAAATTGTAAGTTTCGTCAATTACCCTCCGAAATTAACCAAACTTCAATTACCGCCGTGAAATTGCA
>Ga0228710_1006936_pt1 | contig 16932 bp, 8 predicted proteins | sample MedpolnodulmetaG_FD_177995 | JGI IMG/M metagenome (GOLD analysis project Ga0228710, IMG submission 177995) | Root nodule microbial communities from Medicago polymorpha collected in Santa Monica, California, United States - pink nodules | ecosystem: Host-associated > Plants > Roots > Nodule... | reverse complement strand
AAAGGGGAAATTACAATAGTTAGAGCGACATAAAGCCTAACTGAGTGCCGAGTCAAAGCAAATAAACAAGAAAAAGCAAAGCAGCCCAATAGGGTTCAGGACCACATAACTTAATCTAAAACAAAATGTTATACACCACACACAATTTAGTGCACCCGCATACATACACGAAAACCAAATTGTAAAAAATGAGGTGCATAGTTGAGGAGCATCAAACCAAACCTTAAAAGCGATGAGTGAATTCGACCTTCAACACAATACTAACAAATCCACACGCGTCAACTATTTACTGCTATGAAAAACAACAATTTAGCAGTCATTTCTGGCCCACATGTCAGTACCAGGGTGGAAGCAGACCTGGTTCTTTGAGACCAATTGATCAGGAGCTTCCATGAATCTTCAATCATGAATGGTAACCACAACCAGTTTCGCAAGGTAAGCCATTGTCGTTAAGAGACCTGAACAACAACACGAACAGATGAGGTTGTTTTTGCAGACTAGATCCCTACTTTTTACTTTTTCATCTCTTTTTTAATGAATTTTGGGTTGGCTAGAATCTTAGCTACCACCCTTTTTGCTTAAAAAAAAGTTTCAGTATTACTTAAAATTCGTATTACATATCAAGACATCATCAATATTTTGAAGAAGAATAATAATATATATGCAGTCATCTCTACTAGCATGTCGACACTATATAAGCTTTCCTCTTTAAAATAGTAGGTTCAATTTCATATATTATTTCCAATCCACAATGTTCTTTGAATTCAATATGAACATCATCTTAATTGATATAAGCCCACTTGTTCAATGACATACAACAGACTCATTGCTTTTAGAGAGTAGACGAATTGACAATTGTCATTAAAAACTCACACATATATATAAGTGATGGAGACGCAGTTCCAACCTTGTTCACTACGTCTGACCTAACAATTTTGACATTAGTACCAGTTGACCCAGAATATGCTTATCATTGGCTTCTTGCAAAACAATATATTATGTCAAGAATTCAATGAACTTCTATTTACTAGTTAAATTATACTTTTATTATTAAATCATAAAAAAAAACATTTTATATTTTAGTCTATTTTTTGTTTGATATATGTTATTAATTTTGAATGTATTTTAACGTTTTATGTTCTTGTTCATAAATTTTAGTAAAACCTCTAATATTAACTATCCCATCAGTCTTATTAAAATAGTTATCCTTGATAAAATAATTAAAAAAATTATTTAATATAAAAATTTGTGTATTTCTATACAAAAAACCATGTATTTAATATTATAATTTCTAAGAATTTGATTCATTTTTTAATATATCATTTATTTATTAGAATTATGCAAAGTTATAGTTTTATTAGAATATATTATTAAGCACCTTTAAACCTATAAAAATGCAAATAGAAAGAAAAAAATTTAAAGGACAGTCTAAATCTAAAAAAAAAATTCGTCAAACACGGCTTACGTCTATTTGACTAGGCCAAAAAAATCAACTTAGCGATCATGTTAAATACAACTCTCACTCACCCCTCACTTGCATAATCGTTTTTCTTCAAAATCTCCCTTGTTTTTCTTTTCCATATTTATTCCAGAACTTCATGACTGAGAAAATCATGTTTTTAACCTTTTTACTTCTGCTTATTGTTATGCAACAAAACTTTGGTTTAAGGGAAGCATCAAGGTTGGTCAATAACATTCATCCTCAACCTCCTTCACTTGATCATAGGTATTCCATCAATGATCCCAGTAAGGATGGTGATGTTTTCCGCCCAACAAATTCAGGACCTAGCAATGGTGGGATAGGATATAAACCCTCTACACAAAGTCCAATTCCTAGAGTCTTTTTGCAAAGTCCACAGCCTCCTTCACTTGATCATGAGTATTCCATAAATGATGAGAACAAGGATGGTGATGATTTTTTCCGCCCAACAAAATCAGGACCTAGCGATGGTGGAATAGGACATAAACCCTCTCCATGGAGAGCTATTCCTAGAGTATTATTGCGAACTCCACAACCTCCTTCACTTGATCATAAGTATTCCATAAATGATGAGAACAAGGATGGTGATGATTTTTTCCGCCCAACAAAATCAGGACCTAGCGATGGTGGAAGAGGGCATAAACCCTCTCCATGGAGAGCTATTCCTAGAGTATTATTGCAAAGTCCATCACTTGATTATAGGTATTCCATAAATGATGATGATAGTAAGGATGGTGATAAGGTTTTTGGTCCAACTGATTCAGGACCTAGCAATGGGAATAGACACAAAACATCACAATTAAGTTTTGTTTATATGAACTAAGGTTCAAAATTTAATTAGTTCGACATGAACTAGTTAAAACCCATGTATTGATAATATGATTAATAAAACTATTTTCCAAAGTAAGGAAAACCTGAACTTGTTGTGATTTGGGTTTAAGATCTAATTTCCACAATTGTCATATTATATGTAGATTTTATTATAAATCTTCATTGAGGTTGATGATTCTCATTTACCTTGTGTGGGTGTGTCTCGCCATATATAAATATTTATTCTACCAAAACAAATAAAGATAATCTTTCCCAAAAAACAACTTAATCGAGAATAGAGATAACATCTATTTTTTTGAAGCAAATGGGGTTATTGATGGATCTGCAACACCCTATATTGATTAAATTAAAAAGGACAAAACTACAAAAGGTTGGGGGCATAAAGCCTATCCTAATCGAAGTAAAAAAAAATTAAAAATAAAAAACAAATCAGCCTAGTAGGGTTCAAACCCACATAGCTCGGTCCAAAATGAACCAGTATACACCACGTACAATCCAACGCACCCACGTACGGCACGAAACTAAATTGCAAAAAGTGATATGTGTAGTTGATGAGCATCAGACGAGATCTTCTAAGTGGAGAGTGGATTCGACCTCCAACAATGTAACTAACAAATCTACATGCACAAACTATTTATTGTGATTAACAACAACATATTAACAGTCATTTATGACCCACATTCTTGTACGAAGATGGAAGTAGAACTGATCCTTTTAGACCATGTACATCTGAGAATCGTCGATCATGAACGCTAACCACAGGCGAATTAAAATTAAGGAAAATCTTAACTTGCTGTGATTTGGGTTTAAGTTCTAATTTCCGCAAATGTCTTACTATATGTTGATTTTATTGTAAATCTTCATTGAGGTTGATGGTTCTCATTTACCTTATACGGGTGTGTCTCACCGTATATAAATATTTATTCTACCAAAACAAATAAGGTTCATTTTCTCACTTAAAAAAAAAAAATAAGAATAATCTTAATAGAGAATAAAGATGACATATACTTTTTTAAGCATATGGGGTGCATATGGATCTGCAACATCCTAAATAGATTCAAATAAAAAAGGGGAAATTACAATAGTTAGAGCGACATAAAGCCTAACTGAGTGCCGAGTCAAAGCAAATAAACAAGAAAAAGCAAAGCAGCCCAATAGGGTTCAGGACCACATAACTTAATCTAAAACAAAACAGTATACACCACACACAATTTAGCACACCCGCGTATATACACGAAACCAAATTGTAGATAATGAGGTGCATAGTTGAGGAGCATCAAACCAAACCTTAAAAGCGAGGAGTGGATTCGACCTTCAACACAATAGCTAACAAATCCACACGCGTCAACTATTTACTGCTATGAAAAACAACAATTTAGCAGTCATTTCTGGCCCACATGTCAGTACCAGGGTGGAAGCAGACCTGGTTCTTTGAGACCAATTGATCAGGAACTTCCATGAATCTTCAATCATGAATGGTAACCACAACCAGTTTTGCAAGGTAAGCCATTGTCGTTAAGAGACCTGAACAACAACACGAACAGATGAGGTTGTTTTTGCAGACTAGATCCCTACTTTTTACTTTTTCATCTCTTTTTTAATGAATTTTGGGTTGGCTAGAATCTTAGCTACCACCCTTTTTGCTTAAAAAAAAGTTTCAGTATTACTTAAAATTCGTATTACATATCAAGACATCATCAATATTTTGAAGAAGAATAATAATATATATGCAGTCATCTCTACTAGCATGTCGACACTATATAAGCTTTCCTCTTTAAAATAGTAGGTTCAATTTCATATATTATTTCCAATCCACAATGTTCTTTGAATTCAATATGAACATCATCTTAATTGATATAAGCCCACTTGTTCAATGACATACAACAGACTCATTGCTTTTAGAGAGTAGACGAATTGACAATTGTCATTAAAAACTCACACATATATATAAGTGATGGAGACGCAGTTCCAACCTAGTTCACCACGTCCGACCTAACAATTTTGACATTTGTACTAGTTGAACTAGAATATGCTTATCATTGGCTTCTTGCAAAACAATATATTACGTCGAGAATTCAATGAACTTTTATTTACTAGTTAAATTATACTTTTATTATTAAATCATAAAAAAAAACATTTTATATTTTAGTCTATTTTTTGTTTGATATATGTTATTAATGTTTGAATGTATTTTAACGTTTTATGCTCTTGTTCCTAAATTTTAGTAAAACCTCTAACATTATCTATCCTATCAATCTTATTAAATAAGTTATCTTTGATAAAATAACTTAAAAAATTATTTAATATAAAAATTTCTGTATTTCTATAGTAAAAACCATGTATTTAATATTATAATTTCTAAGAATTTGATTCATTTTTTAATATATCATTTATTTATTAGAATTATGTAAAGTTATAGTTTTTATTGGAAATATATTATTAAGCACCTATAAAAATGCAAATATAAAAAATAAAAAAAAATTAAAGGACAGTCTAAACCTAAAAAAGAGTTTAGTCATACATGCCTTACGTCCATTTATTCCAGAGCTTCATAACTGAGAAAATCATGTTTTTAACCTTTTTATTTCTCCTTATTGTTATGCAACAAAACTTTGGTTTAAAGGAAGCATCAAGGTTGGTCAATAACATTCATCCTCAACCTCCTTCACTTGATCATAGGTATTCCATAAATGATCCCAGTAAGGATGGTGATGTTTTCCGCCAAACAAATTCAGGACCTAGCAATGGTGGGATAGGACACAAACCCTCTACACCAAGTCCAATTCCTGGAGTCTTATTGCAAAGTCCACAACCTCCTTCACTTGATCATAAGTATTCTATAAATGATAATAACAAGGATGGTGATGATTTTTTCCGCCCCACAAAATTACGACCTAGCGATGGTGGAATAGGACATAAACCCTCTCCACGGATCACTTGATCATAGGTATTCCATAAATGATGATGATAGTAAGGATGGTGATAAGGTTTTTCGTCCAACTGATTCAGGACCTAGCAATGGGAATAGACACAAAACATCACAATTAAGTGTTGTTTATATGAACTTAGGTTTGAAATTTAGTTCGATATGAACTAGTTAAAATCCATTTATTGATAATATGATTAATAAAACTGTTTTCCAAAGTAAGGAAAATCTTAACTTGTAGTGATTTGGGTTTAAGATCTGATTTCCACAATTATCATATTATATGTAGATTTTATGTAAATCTTCGTTGAGGTTGATGGTTCTCATTTACCTTAAATGTGGGGTGTGGATTCGACCTTCAACATAATAACTAACAAATCCACATGCACCAGCTATTTACTGCTATGAACAAAAACAATTTAGTTGTCATTTCTGGCCCACATACCATTACCAGATTGGAAGCAGATCTGGTTCTTTGAGACCAATTGGTCAGGAACTTCCAAGAATCTTCAATCATGAACGATAACCACAACCGGTTTCACAAGGTAAGCCACTGTCGTTAAGAGACCTTAACATCAACACGAACAAGATGAGGTTGTTTTTGTAGACTAGATCCGAACCAACAAAAATCATCAAGTCAAACTGACCACCGTGGCAATGTCGAGTCTGACGGTGGTCATAGATCAGTGAAACGAAAGGGTTGATCAGCTTATATATTGTGCCTTCTGTTTTGTTGTTTCTGTTTTGCCGATCTTTGTTAGTGTTGTGCAAGGACTTGGTAATTAATAAAATTTTGCGTTTTAAAATCTTAGTTGAAAAAAAAATTGCTTGTAAAAGAGCGTTTAAATAAGGCAATGAGAGTTACTTTGCTGCAACTTTTTGGATTTCTTGATAAATGTATAACTCTTCGAGTTTGGGTAGCAACGTTTTTTTCTTCTTTTTTTTGTTTGCCTTCCATGTCTTTGATATGTATGCGGAAAGAGCCCTCCATGTCAATTCTTTCAAATAATCATATGTATGAGTACCAAAGTAATCTCTTTGAGGTTGAACCAAATTTGATGGCAATTTGTCCCGTCTATATATATCATATATACGAGCACCAAAGTAATCATTTTCTTAAAAATCGTGCACAAATCTTAAACAACTATTATTTAAAACGGATGGAGTAATTTAGTTAAAATAAATTAAAGAATTTTGGTGGTCATTAACTTTAATATATTAATAGAAGATCAACTTTCCTCTTCGGTTGCATATTTGAAATCAACTAAACAATTGTGATCAACCACATCTCAATCCATCCTACGTTTTTATTTAACACTATAAATTCAATCAACTAACTTGTCGACAATTATAATTAAGCTCTTATACTTATCTACAATTCATTATAAGCTCTTGCTGAACACTATAAATTCAACAACCTCCCCATTCATCCAATCATTTTACCAATCAGCCTCAAAATAAAAGGAAAGGTTCACCATAAGTGTTACCCTTCTCACTTTCTTCCTAGAGGCTAAAACCTCCCTCCAAAACTAAACAATAGCCAAAACAAGGATTAATGTTACGCAATTTAAAGATCAGTTTTTCTATTGGGTTGAATATTTTGAATCAAATTTCCAAGTGATCGCCCACCCTCTCTTTTGATCTCACCAATTCAACCCCTTTTGATTCAAATGGTTTAAAGTAATTGAACCATAACTCAAAAGTCTCGCTAATCTCACTGGTTTGGTGTTTCAATACAGTTTTTAAAAACATACTATCACCACATAAAAACATTTTTACCAAGCTCAGAAGATCAACTTAAATTCTATATTACCAAGCTCAAAACATACCAAGCACAAGACTCATCATCTATTTCAATTAATTAAATAGAAAATAAATGACCATTGTTGCAATAAAATTTCGTTTCTGTGGAAAAATTATCTCTAATGTACAAATTCGCATACACAAGTTAGTTGCCGTGGAATTCGTGATCAAAGATGTCAACAATAACTAGAACATATTACTAACACAGTGGCATTGATTCCTGTAAAATAAAATAACATAAACTTGCAAAATTATGTAGATCATTAAACAATTTTGAAGAAAAAATCACATCGACTTATCATAATACTCGAATATCCAAATATTTCTGGAAGTCCACATAAATTTTGATAAGCAAAAACAAACAAACATGAAACAGCCACAGTTTTGTTCAAAAAAGGACTAGAATCAAGGACTTGATACAACAGCTTCCAATTAAGGTGATGAGAGTTACTTTGCTACAACTTTTCGAACGTCTTTGTAAATGTGCAACATTTTCCCTTTTAAGTGTACAATTCTTCAATAATTGGCTCTTACGTTCCAAAAAAATTCATTTGAGAGGAGAGAACCCATGTGTTCTCCACGAATTTCTAGATAAAGATTAGTCACCTATTGATGCAGGAGGGTTTTCTTAGTAATTTTATAGCATTTTATTTTAGCTAAATCTCAGTAATTTTCCATAACTTTCTATTATTATTTTGTTTTATTTTATTTCGGCCAACGGGTTTGTTATTTCTTTCACTATATAAGCAGAACTTATGCAGCCTAAGAAACACACTTTTATTTCATCAATAATATTTCAGAGACTTTTCTCTATTTTCTGGTGGATTCCGGAACCCTATTTTCATAAGTTTGTCGCTTGCGAACTTGTTCTTTTCTATCTAGTTTTTTTTTTTTTTTAGGAATTTTCTATCTAGGTTTAGCGCTCGCTATCCTACGCTTCCATACTGCGTCACCTATAAACAATGGTGGAAACTATATTTATCAATTACATAACGAACAAAAAAATAATATCAAACACTTTTCCATGATAGTATTAATTTTCAAACGAATTCTCAACTAAATCTTAAGTCTTGTGTACCTACATTGTGATGATGCATATCAAATCAAATGAAATCCCAAGTGATCGTGATTTTGTATTTTGCAAACTTTAGTTCAAAATATAAAAATATACTTTTATTTTTTCAAAAAAGTTATTCATTTTTCTTGTAAAAGTGTTTTTCTTTCTAAGTGTTGAGCTATCTAATTGAATTATATGTGTTTCCTGGACCATTGACCTATGTACCTCAAACCGCAAAAGCGTCATCATGCACGGTCTCATAGGTTGAGTCATTGGTTCACTGCCTTGACCAACTAAATTATTCTATTAATCTTGATTTTCTTGATCAGGTTGCTCACTCTGCACTTGATGTTCTTGGTGCTCATCATTCATGCTGCTCTTGCTCATCGGTAATCTTAGGCTGCTTATGAGTAAAATAATTTATTAAATATTAGTAAAAAGATGGACACTTTGCTCTTTTTATTTTATTAACATGTGTAGATTATCAACGATATTTTATAGAAATTTTTGCATTAAATTATAAACGATATTTTATATAAAAAAAATTGATATATAAATTAAAATTATAGATATAGGTATTTGTGACTTTCAAATTTAACAAACTCAACAAACCATATTTATATTTTTCAATGAGAACAATAATATAAAAAATATAACAAAAATGTATAATTAAAATTAAAAAAAAAAAAACCGAAAATCATCTATTCTCTGCATGTATAGTATAGACTTCAAGAACGCAAAACAAGGTGGTAGCCAGTGGCAAGGTAAACCCCTCTATCCAAAACCTCAGATATCCATGAGTAAAATAATTTCCCCAAATTGTATCAAGAATGCATAGTATTTGTCATTTTGCTAGTTGAGAGAAAGGAAGAAAAATTGAGGAATAAGTTGTGGTTACTGTATGAAGTAAATTAACTCCTATTTCATAGCTAAGAAACGCATAAAGCCATATCAATATTGTCTTGTGACATTTGTTTTTCTATAACTATAACCCCTACCGTTTTGTATATAACCATTAGTTTTATAATATAAATAAATGAAGCTAATAATAATAACGTTAAAGTTTTTCCTCTCCTTAAAAAAAACGTTAAAGCTCTTTTTTCCAATTACATTGTATCTTGAAACCATAGATATTTTGCTTTAGAAAAGAATAGGTATATTAGGTAATTATAATTTAAATAAATAAATAAGGTAAGCACGTTGAAAATTATCACATCAAGGTAACACACATAGAATATATTATCAAATATCAAGCACCTTTTAACCTAAAAAAAGTTAAAAAAAAGTGCAATACTTAGGTGCAGTACCATAGGTCCAGTTGGTACTGTTCCCAATCAAATGATAGCACGTGTACAAAAATTCAAAAGCAAGCGATGTAAGTTGTTATTTGCGCACGTCGTGAAGTTGTGACCTCTTTGATTTCATGACCTCCACCATCACGTAACACCATAATGACACTGTAACTAGACCATTGGGCCTTGCCTTCACCACCATAACCTGCAAAAATCTCAATATTCTTCACCAATTGAATTTTTTTTTATGTTGATTTATATTTTCTATGTAAAGTAGGGCCATGGATGAAGTGATTTCAATATTGGTAAGTTTTTGCACAGAGAAAAACAAAGCAAAATACAAGAAAGTTTCAGAAAAAAAGAGTTAAGTTCATGTAACAAAGTATATTTGAGGTCTAGCGATGGAAGGAAGCGGTTTGTCAAATTGTCATCTGAACTAGATGAATTATTAGAAGATTAATTAATTTTTATTAATGAAATAAAAGGTCCACATGTCATAATCTAATTGGAGAATTTGGGGAACAGGATGACCAGCACATAAGGCACTGTATTTAAGTTTTCTCCTAAAAAAATTAACAAAAAAATTTAAATTAATTAACTTTTAAAACTCCTACTTTTAGTTGTATGTTTAAAGCATAGTATAAACCTAAAAAAAGCTAGGTCAAACACGCCTTAAGTCAATTTGGCTACGCTAAAAAGTTGACTTAATCGTCATGTTAAATACAACTCCCACTCTCCTCTTATATAAGTTGCATTATTGTTTTCCTTCAAGATCCTCCTTGTTTTTCTCTTCCATTATTCAAGAGCATCATGGCTGAGAAAAGCATGTTTTTAACCATTTTACTTCTCCATATTATTATGCAACAAAACTTTGGTTCAATGGAAGCATCAAGGTTGGTTGATAATATTCATCTACAACCTCCTCCACTTGATTATAGGTATTACATAAATGATGATAATAAGGAGGGTGATGATGTTTTCCACCCAACAAAATCAGGACCTAGCGATGGGCAAGGACATAAAATATCACCACCAGGAGCTATTCCTAAAGTCGTATTGCAAAGTCGACAACCTCCTTCACTTGATCAAAAGTATTACATAAATGATGATAATAAGGAGGGTGATAATGTTTTCCACCCAACAAAATCGGGACCTAGCGATGGGCAAGGGCATAAAACATCACCACCAGGAGTTATTCCAAGAGTCATATTGCAAAGTCTACAACCTCCTTCACTTGATCATAGGTATTTAATAAATGACGATAACAAGGATGGTGACAATGTTTTTCACCCAACAAAACCAGGTCTTAGCGATGGGCAAGGACATAAAACATCACCACCAAGAGTAATTCCTAGAGTCATATTGCAAAGTCCACAACCTCCTTCGCTTGAACATAGGTATTTAATAAATTAAGGGTGACGATGTTTTTCACCTAACAAAATCAGGTCCTAGCGATGGGCAAGGACATAAAACATCACCACCAAGAGTAATTCCTAGAGTCATATTGCAAACTCCTTCACTTGATCATAGGTACTTAATATAAATGGTGATAACAAGGATGGTGACAATGTTTTCCACCCAACAAAATCAGGTCCTAGCGATGGGCAAGGACATAAAACATCACCACCAAGAGTAATTCCTAGAGTCATATTGCAAACTCCTTCACTTGATCATAGGTACTTAATATAAATGACGATAACAAGGATGGTGACAATGTTTTCCACCCAACAAAATCAGGTCCTAGCGATGGGCAAGGACATAAAACATCACCACCAAAAGTAATTCCTAGAGTCATATTGCAAACTCCGCAACCTCCTTCACTTGATCATAGGTATTTAATAAATGACCATAACAAGGATGATGACAATGTTTTCCACCCAACAGAATCAGGTCCTAGCGATGGGCAAGGACATAAGTCATCACCACCAAGAGTTATTCCTAAAGTCTTATCATAGAGTCCACAACCTCCTTCTGATCATAGGTATTCCATAAATGAAGATAATAGGATGGTGATGATGTTTTTTGCCCAACAAATTCAAAACCTAGTCGTGGACATAAAACATCACCACAAAGTGTTGTTTATATGAACTAAGGTTCGAAGTTTAGTTCGCATGAACTAGTTATAGCCATGTATTGATGATATGATTAATAATAAAAAATTGCAAATTAAGGAAAAACTTAACTTATTGTGACTTGAGTTTAAGTTCTGATTTCTGCAATTGTCATATTATGCATAAATTTTATATTAAATCTTCATTTATGTTGATGGTTCTCATTTACCATGTACAACCAAATGAGGATGATGTTAATAGAGATAAAATGTATTACTTATAAACCAAATCACGATAAATGGTAAAGGTATTGAGACATATCTTAAATTATCGAAAAACATTGAAATTCCACTCTAATTTGGTCATATAATTTATACACGATAGAAATGAGAACTTACTAGTATTTAAACCTACACGGGAAGTTAATCATTTTAATGACTTCTTTTTAAAACAAATTATTTTAATGACTAATATTTATAAAATTACAGTATAATATATAAAAATAAAAAGACTAACATTTAAATAAATAAATAAAAACATGGCATTGTTTGGGCTTGTGTAGAGTAGACTTTAGACTCTTGTAGGTTGACCTGTTTATTTCCATATATATACTTAGGTATAGATATTTAAAAAAATATTAATTATTTGATTGGGTAAAAAGAGATAAAATTGACTCAAGAGTGCTTAGATAAGATGATACAGGTCTCTTCTAGCTTAACTAATGTACTGGATTCGAATCCAGCCTTGGGAATGCAACATTGTTAAAACTCTTAGGGAGAGTTTGTCGCTCATTTGAGTCTCACAATACTCGAAGGATTAGTCTTCTCAGCTTGTGCGTGCAGAGGATACTTACTTAGTTTACACATAAAAAAAAAGATAAAATTGAATTATTATGATTGTTTTAAGTAAAGAGTAAAATTGGAAGAAAAAAATATACACTAAAAAATGATATCTCTCTGATATATAGGTATAGATATATAATTTTTGGTTGACAAAAACAAACCTAAGCAAATTCAATATTAATTTGTATTACATATCGGGACATCATTAAAATTTTGAAGTTTTGAATAAAAGTAGTAGTATATATATAGCCATCTTTTTTTGACATAAGTAGTATATATAGCCATCTCTACCTAGAGTTTCAGCCTTTAATATAAGATTTCCTCCTTAACATAATAGGCTCAAATTGACATATTATTTGTCATCTTAGTTGAATATATCATCTCCAATTTGAATATCATCTTAGTAGGTCCGAACTCAATTGCTCAATGAGTGACATATAGGAGACTCATTGCTTCCACTTCAAGCAATTGAAATATATGAGTGATTATTAATTTACCTTTGGAGAAGTTTCTCTTTTATCAAGCAAAATGTTATCAAGATTGATTTACAATTCATCAATAATACATATAGTTATAAAATCAATACAACTAATTATTAAAAAGAACACACATGGACACAATAATGATATTTTTCATTGTGTATTTATCTTTTTTAACTAAATATTTCTTCTCCTCTTCTCCTTAAAAGGAAAAGCCAGGTCAAGCAACATTTTAAAAGTTCAAGTTGAAAAAGAAAATTCATATAAAAGAGCTTCCAAATAAGTTGATGAGAGTTACTTCGCTGCAACTTTTTGAGCGTCTCTGTAAATGTAAAACTCTTAGGATACAACTATTCTATCATTGGCTCTTACGTTCGAAGGAAATTTAATTGGGAGGGGAGAACCTGGCGTTGATTCTTGTAAAATAAAATAACATATTGCTTACACAAAGGCATTGATTCTTATAAAATAAAAATAACATAAACTTGCAAAATTATATAGATCATTAAACTATTTTGAAGAAAAAATCGCAGTCGACTTATCATAATAATACTCGAATATCCAAATACTTCCGGAAGTACACATAAGTTTTGATAAGCAAAAACAAACAAACAGGAAACAGCCACAGTTATGTTTCAAAAAGGACCAAAATCGAGGACTTGATGCAACAGCTCTATTGGTCTCCAGGTATGGTCTTGATGATGTCCGAATCACCTGAAAAATGAATATAAAATAATTAAAAACATGAAAAACATCAAATTAGTTTCTTATGCTAGAATAAGTGTAGAATAATATGTTACCAGGATCAACAATGCTGAGACAGCACACTCTGTAGTATTTTCCGCAAGCAGTGCCGAGATCCACATTGTCTAGAAGCAAGAAAACATCGTTAAAACTCTTGAATAGAACAGAATTGTGATAAGTAAAATAACAACAGCAACAAAGGAATCAATGATGACAACCAATTCAATAGAAAAAAAAAGATTAAATATCAAATTCCAGATGCAGTAGCTCCACGGATCAAAAGTGCAATCCTCAAAACTGTTGTAAACATTAAGGGTCTCTCTACTTTGTGAAAACGTTTTTTTTGTTTTCCTTTTCTAGATTGTGTTTCTTTTAATTTCTTAATATGATGAGACTTTTGAAGTGTGACATTGTGATGAAGAGAAGATAAAATGCTAGCCAGAGGATGATGCATTCTTGGAAATAATGAAACGGTTTCTTGACATTTTCATTGTTTTCAAAAATGCAAGAAAATTGTTCACTTCAAGAGTCTCTCATCTCCTTGTTAACAAGTTAAACTAACATAAATTTTGGGATATGAAAATAAGAAATGTTTTCACAATAAACAAGACCTAAAATCTAAATAAGATAACTACAACTTCAAATCAATACTTAGCTAGGCTATTACAGCTGTTTAAGCTAACAATAGCCTAGCTAGGCTATACAGAGGCACTGGCAGAGACGACAAACACATCAACACCGTTAATAAATTGAGTAAGATATTTGAATGTATCGGTGATGTGTCGGTATTGGAAACTGAAACATGTCTGATACGTGACACACCTTCAAAAGTTAATAGTCTGGCTAAGGCTATACAGAGGTACTAGCACAGACACTGGACACGACAAAAACATCAACACCATTAATAAATTGAGAAAGCAAGATACTTCAATGTAACCAATGTATCTGTTTTGTGTTGGTATTGGAAACTGACTCGTGTCTGACACTTGACACGCCTTCAATTTAAAGGGTTGACGCTACACAAATGAGTTGAAACAACAATGCAGGGGATACATAAGAGGCTAAGTTTCTTAAGACTGGCCAACAAAATGTACACAACAAATTTGCCAAAGACATCAGAATTGAACACTAAACTATTGATTAAGGGCACTAAATTCCAGAAAAACGCATTAGCAGAGTATACTAGACTATTAACCAAAGCCACTGAATTCCAGAAAAACACACAGCAGGTAAAACTATTTTTTTTAAAATTGTGAAGTAGAGTAAACCATTGATCAAAGATATTTGAGACAAATTTCATTAATCATTTATTCATTTAGTGTTTATGCGTTGGATTTTAAAAATGGCACAAAGTGATTATATGAGAGGACTTACTCCCATTGTAGTGATGAACTCCAACCTTTGCCAACATGGCATAGTACTCAATCTCGGACTTCCTCAATGGTGGACAGTTGTTGGCGATGATGATCAATTTCCCTGCAAACAATCAACGAATGTTTACAACAAGCCTAAGCCACATCCACAATGATAATGAGTTCAGTAAAGAACTCGATAGTCAATACAATACACTATCATAATCCACGTCCACAATAGTTAAAACAAAAGTGTTACAATATTTGGAAATATAATCACTACACTAAGATTTCAATTTCAATTTCAATCTCAAACATACAGAACAAAATACTCATGGTCACCGCATTTCTCCATTAATCAAATCAACAATTTCAAATTTAATTCCGTAAGAACCATATCTACGAAACCAAACTAGTTATTCTTAAAAAAAGTCATCTTCCTACAACACTTGCAAAAAACATTCACAGCCACATTTCACAAACCAAAAAACATTCTTTCTTCCCCAATCAAAACAAAATCATAAAAAAGTTTCAACCTCCATCAAGAAAACCAACAATTTCAAACTTACTCCACAAAAAACCATAAATCCCAAATCCAACAAAAGTATACAAAAACCATTTTCCTACAACATTTCACAACCCACATACACTCATTCTCCTCAAATCCAAACAAAACAACAAAAAGTCCATTTCCCTAAATACATTGAACATTATTTCAGTAATTTTTTATGCAACTAACAAAGTACTTAATACACAAGCCAAAACAACAATAGTTACAGACAATATTGTGAGATCTAATCAATCCGATTGAGTTTCAATCTCTAAGACATGGAACAAAATACTCATGGTCACCACATTTTCCAATCAAAGAGACCAACAATTTCAAATCTAATTGGGTAAAAACCATATTTCCAATACCAAAAACATTCATTAATAATAAATCGTAACATACGGAACAGAATACTCATGGTCAACCCATTTTTCTATCAATGACACAAACAATGACAACTTTAATTTAGTAAAAAACATATTTCCCATACCAAAAACATTCATTCATAATAAATCATAACATAAGGAACAGAATACTTATGTTCAACCCATTTTTCTATCAATGACACAAATAATGCCAACTTTAATTTAGTATACACCATATTTCCCATACCAAAAACATACATTCTTAAAACATCTCAACAAAACCATACAAAAGCCAGTTTCCTACGACACTAAGGGCTTGTTTGGATTTGCTTATTTTTTAGCTTGTGCAAAACAGCTTAAGCAAATAAATAAGCTATTATGTAGTATTCATAAGCTAGTCAAGGTAGTCTATGAAAAAACAGCTAATTAAGATACAATTTTCGTGAGTGAGAACTTATGAAATAACATAAAAGTCTAATTATTTGATAAGCTGTTTTACACAAGCTCAAAAATAAGTCAATCTAAACAGGCCCTAAACAAAACTCAAATTAACAAACAGATTTCACCCCATTTCCAAAAGCCATACATTCATTCTCCCGAAATCCAAACAAACCATAAACACTCCATCAACTAAATCGAGCTAAAAAAACAAAACAAATAGTAAAAACAAGATCAGAACCAAAAAAATCGAATTTTTTTAGTAAACTAAAAATTACAAATTTAAATTACAAAACGACCCATTAATTCAATTGAGCTAGAATCTCCAAACAAATGCTAAAAATCAGATCAGAACAATAAAATTATCAAACAAAAAGTTACCTTTGTTGTTCCTGAGAGATTTGAGAACAGTTTTGTATCCCAAAGTATACTTCCCACTCTTCATCACAAGAGCGAGTCTGTTGTTAATTGACTCATGGGTCTTCTTCTGCAAATCCAAAATCAAAATCAAATTCAGAACTCAAAAACAAAAAAATTGAGAGAGAGAGAGAGAGAGAAAGAGAGATTACGGTTTTCTTTGCGGCAACCATGGTTGAAGTTAGGGTATGCGAAGATTTGTGAAATTGAACAAGAAGCCCTAATTTTGTTGGAGACGACAAGGTATATAAACGACAGTGATAAATGTGTCAAACTAGGGTTTTGTGTTTTTTTTTTTTTTGAGG
>Ga0228710_1006935_pt1 | contig 16936 bp, 11 predicted proteins | sample MedpolnodulmetaG_FD_177995 | JGI IMG/M metagenome (GOLD analysis project Ga0228710, IMG submission 177995) | Root nodule microbial communities from Medicago polymorpha collected in Santa Monica, California, United States - pink nodules | ecosystem: Host-associated > Plants > Roots > Nodule... | reverse complement strand
TTTGTTTTCGACGTTTTGCGCAGAGTATTGGCCTTGTATATGTGTGTATGTTCTTACTGCCTCTTCTCTTTGTTCTCTAAGTCTTCATCCCTTTTTATAGAGGAGTTTGAGAGACGTTGAGAATTTAACCGTTACATCAACGTGTCTGCTTTGAAGCTTTGATTCTTCATCCTTGATCCTTTGCCTGATTTGATAGTTGTCCTATGACGAACTTAATTCAAATCCATTCCAGAACAAAAGGAACAACGACTGCAGCCAAGTTACTGTTATCTTTGTCTTGATGTGAAGACAAAGAATGCAGAGATGGTGGTTGCAAAGTTCGTGGCCGTACAATTCGTACACTGTCCTTTGTCAACTCTGGTGAAGTGGCTTCTGATGAAATATGCTTCTAAAGGACCTTTGCTTCTGATGACCTCGCTTCTGATGACGTGACTTCAGGAGCTCTTCTTCAGACCCGTTGCTTCAGACGTAGTTCTTCAGACGCTTTTCTTCAGACGCATTTCTTCAGACGCTTTAAGCTTCTTCAGACTTGTTACTTCAGACGCAGTTCTTCAGATGCATTCTTCAGACGCATTCTTCCAGATGCTTTTAAGCTTCAAATAAATTCCTTTGCTTTTGACTTGTTCAATCAGAATCTCTATGAATAGTACTTTGATTATGATCCTGTACACTTGAACAAATGTTTAGCATATCCAGTTGATAATTTTTAATACCTTGTTATTATCAAAACTCAATAGGTGATTTTGTGAAACACCCTTTGTTCCAACAAAGCTGCTATTCAATTTGATTACAGCACTATCAACACCAGCAAAAATGACAGAAATACAAATCACAACAAACCTCCCATGTTTAATGGTGACCCAAAAATGTTCTCTTGGTGGAAGACCAAGATGTATAGTCACATTATAGGAATGGATGAGGAGTTGTGGGATGTTCTTGAAGAAGGTGTTGGAAATTTGAGATTGGATGAAGAAGGTGTTTGATAACATGTAAAACACAACCTCAGTTCAGCTCGTTTTGTGTGTAGTTTAGGCCTAAATTCTCTTGTTTTGTCTATGTTATGCTGGGTTGTATGGCTATGTTTCAGGTACACAGCAATAGAGGCCTCCATGCGCAGACACGGCGAAATTCGGCGAGAAAACGAAGAAAGGAACAAGTCCTGAATTGTCAAGCTTCAGGGTGACGGCCATCACACTCTGTGACGGGTTGACCGTCACCCTTCAACACGACCCAGCCGTCACCAGCATCACAAGCCGTCAGCACCCGTGACGTGCAGACCGTCACACCCTGTGACGCCTGTCACGGGTTCGGGAGAATCAGTCTCCCCCACGATCTGAAGCAGTTTTGCCCAGTTTCCCTCCCACTCTCTCCATCTGCAGTGCACGACCAGAACATGTTTAAGAGTATTCTTGGCCTATAAATAGATCCAAAGAAGAGAGAAAAAGGGTTGGAAAAGTTTAGGCAAATCTTAGATAGACTTACAGAAACAGTTTTCTTTGTAATCTGGATTGCTTCTTAGTTCACATTTTTGATTCAAAACCTGTTACCAAGTACATTGTTACTTTGCAATTTCAATTCAATGCAATAATCATTACCTTTCCATTAAATTGTTGTCTTCATGATGTTTTACTACTCTGTTGCTGCGCTTGCTGTCTGTATCGAATTCTAGTTCCACGTTCGTTCCATTGTTTGTAGTAGAGAAGTTAAATTCAATTATATTGTCCATCTAATTACAGGTTCTGTTACTTGTTTTTCTTTATTTATTTATTTCCTATGTTCTTTTGTTTTCCTGTTTCGATTGAAATGCACAGTATGAACAATAACTTAGTTAATATTTATAGTATGTCTGAGTAGATTTTAGAAGTGTCCGGAATGTAGAAATTGTTGTGCCAATGATATTCAGCTGAAAAGTATGATTGAATTTTATAGAAGGAATTATTTTTATGTGTGATTATTCTGATTTTAAACGATGAATTTTTACAGTGAAAACTGAAAAAGCATGATATCTGTTTCATATCGAAAGAACGAAACTAATATCTGTCTGTAGAATAATCATGAATTATTTTAGCAATTCAGCGATAGCATTTTCTTAAAATAATTTTGACATTCTTAATTTTCAAAAACGCTATTTTAAACCCTAAGTCATACACGCGAAAGCTGGTGACTGTGGGTTTAAAATACGGATTCAGTATTGCGAAAGCATACTGATTTCTTTAAATTGAAATTATTCTAAAAATAACTTTTCAAACAAGACTAGATTATTTTGAAATAAAAGGAATTTTGACATTATAAGGCGAACACGCGAAAGCGGTCGAATAGATTATAAGGTCAAAATTCTATGTCGTGATCGTGAAAGCGAGACGACTTCTTTTTGATTTAATCCTTTTACGTGCGAAAATATTTTCCTACTATAAAAATAAACGCTACTCAGCTGATATCAACGGTCGACATAAGCTATATTCCAGGCACTCGTTTATTAGTTAATCAAACCAATTCAATTTCCTAGTTTTTACCCATATCATTTACAATCTCCTTAGATAAACATCGTGATAATTAATTACAGTACTTGACATTGGTCTCTGTGGATTCGACAAACCTTTTATACTAAAACAGATATATCCGTACACTTGCGGACCTATCAAGTTTTTGGCGCCGCTGCCGGGGACCAAATTGGATATATTGTAACACCGTTGTTACACCGTATAGACTAAGGCATTTATTTTCTTTTAATTTCTTTTCGTCGATTATATGCCCAGTACTCATTCTTCCGAGGACGATCTAGTAGAACCAATTGACGAAATCGAACGTTTTTTACGTATTAGACGCCAAATTGAACGAATACACGTTCAAATGGCACAAGCTCAGAACGCGAACCGTCCTCTTAAGGACTTTGCCGTCCCATCCCAGGACGAGCCTCTCTGCTGCAAATCGTGCAGCAGAACCAGTTTTCCGGTAATCCCACGGAAGACCCGAATTTGCACCTTTCCGTGTTTGTGCAATTCGCTGATACGCTTAAGTGCAATGGCGTCGATCCCGAAGCCATTCGCCTGCGTTTGTTCCCTTTCTCCCTCAGAGATAGAGCCAGAGCTTGGCTGCAGTCTCTGCCGTCAAATTCCATTACGACATGGAATGAGTTGAAAAAGGCGTTCCTAGCAAGATATTTCCCTCCTAGTAAAACCGCCCAGCTCAGGAACCAAATTACCTGCTTTAGGCAGACAGACAGCGAGTCGCTTTTTGAAGCATGGGAAAGGTACAAAGAACTAATGAGAGCTTATCCCCATCATGGATTAGAACAATGGCTCATAATTCACACGTTTTATAATGGCGTGCTCTATAATACAAGAATGAACATTGATGCCGCAGTTGGCGGAGCCCTAATGGACAAGCCTTTCCAGGAGGCGTACGAGCTTATTGAAAATATGGCGCAGAACCATTATCAATGGGGAAGCGAACGCACTCCTGTAGAGAAATCTCAGCCCAAGGGAGGAATGCATGAAGTCAGCAACTTTGACCATATGAACGCCAAAGTAGATGCGTTGTTTCATAAGCTGGATAATTTGAAACTCGCTCCACCAGCTACAGTTACTGCCGTGACTCCCAACTGTGAAATATGCGGAACCCCAGGGCATGTTGCTGCCGAGTGTCAGTTGTTAGCAGAGACTGATCAAGCAAATTACGCGCAAGGAAATCCGTACGCTAACACGTACAATTCAGGATTGAGAAACCATTCAAATTTCTCTTACAAAAATAACAATCCTACCTTTGCGCCAAGTCTCGCACCTGCAGCACCCCCCGGTTTCCAAGGTCAAAGAGGAGCCCCTGTTGCTCCGAAAAAGTCTAACCTGGAGCTCATGATGGAAAACTTTATTTTGGCTCAAACTCAGCAAAACAAGGAGTTTACTAATCAGAATGTTCATACGAATGAGTTGATTAAGCAGTTGGCGCACAAAGTTGACTCCATGGCCACTCATAATAAAATGCTTGAAACGCAGATATCCTAAGTGGCCCAACAACAAGCAGCAACAGCTGCCCCAGCCGGAAATTTCCGGGCCAACCGCAACCAAATCCTAAGGGACATGTTAACGCAGTAATGCTACGAAGCGGAACAGAGTTAGACAACAATCCTGCTGCTGTGAGAGTTAGGAGCCGTGATGAAGGAAAGGGTAAGGACCCTGTGAGTGAACCAGATGACGTTGGAGAGACATCTAAGTCACAAGAGGTAACAGAAAAAGAGAAAGAAAACCCTTATGTACCTCCTCCACCTTATAAACCTTCAATCCCTTACCCTCAAAGACTCGCGAAGTCTAAATTTGAGGGCCAGTTTAAGAAGTTTGTAGAACTTCTAAAAACACTTCATCTCAGTATTCCATTTTCGGAGGCGATCACTCAAATGCCTTCGTACGCCAAATTCTTAAAGGAAATTCTGACCAACAAAAGGAAGATTGATGTTGATGAGACTGTAGCACTTACTGAGGAGTGCAGCGCTATTATCCAAAATAAGATGCCACCCAAGTTAAAAGATCCAGGGAGTTTTTCAATTCCTTGCGTTATAGGCAGCCACATCATTGATAAAGCCTTGTGTGATTTAGGAGCTAGTGTGAGCTTGATACCGTTGTCCATCTGTAAAAAGCTAAACCTAGGAGAGTTGAAACCAACCAGAATGTCTTTGCAATTACCTGACCGTTCGATTAAACATCTAGTGGGGATAATTGAAGACGTCCCTCTTAGAATCGGTCAACTATACATCCCCACTGACTTCGTAGTCATGGATATTAGTGAAGACTCTATTACTCCTATCCTTTTAGGAAGACCTTTCCTAGCCACCGCAGGTGCCATCATTGATATAAAGAAAGGGAAACTCACATTTGAGGTTGGCGATGAGAAGATTGAGTTCATTTTGTCTTAATTCATGAAAAGCCCCTCCATAAATGATACATGTTGTTTTGTTGACATAATAGATGCATGTATCAAGGAGTTTTCAACTGAAGCTGAACCATCTAAGGAAATAATTGAAGATCTGAAAGAGGAAGTACAAGAGATGGAAGAAGTCAGTGATGAGGAGGCCGAAATTTCTCGCATTCTTGAATGCCTCGACCACACTACTGATCCATCTCCCGAACCAGATCACCCCAAGATTGAACTAAAGGAACTTCCTAAAAGCCTCAAGTATGAGTTCTTAGATGATGAGCTTAATTGCCCCGTGATAGTGAGCGCAGAGTTAGGGAAAGAAGAGACAGGTAAACTCCTTGATGTTTTAAAGAGATATCCTGATGCTATAGGGTATAAGATTAATGATCTCACCGGGATCAGCCCCTCTGTGTGTACGCACAGAATTTTGCTTGAAGAGGACTCTAAAACTTCTAGAGAGCATCAGCAGAGGCTGAACCCCAATATGAGTGAAGTTGTCAAAAAGGAAGTTATGAAACTCCTTGATGCTGGGATCATATATCCTATATCCGATAGCAAGTGGGTCAGTCGAGTGCACGTAGTGCCAAAGAAAGGTGGGATGACTGTAGTTCAGAACGAGAAAGGTGAATCAGTCGCCAAGCGGACAGTTACGGGATGGAGGATGTGCATCGACTACAGAAAGTTGAACACAGCTACTAGAAAGGATCACTTTCCTCTCCCGTTTATTAACCAGATGCTCGAGCGCCTCGCAAAGCACTCATATTTCTGTTACCTTGATGGTTATTCGGGATTCTTTCAAATCGCTATCCACCCGGATGACCAAGAAAAGACCACATTCACATGTCCCTATGGAACATTTGCTTATCGGCGAATGCCATTTGGACTGTGCAATGCACCCGCCACATTCCAAAGATGCATGATGGCAATCTTCGCCGACTTTCTAGAAGATATTCTGGAAGTTTTCATGGACGATTTCTCTGTGTGTGGGTCTAGTTTTGAAGACTGTCTTGGTAATCTTGAGAAGGTTCTGGAGAGGTGTGTGAAAGTCAACCTAGTACTTAACTGGGAAAAGTGCCACTTTATGGTCAAGGAAGGCATAGTACTAGGACATGTGGTGTCCAATAGAGGAATCGAGGTTGACAAAGCAAAAATAGAAGTTATTGAAAATTAACACCCTCCCAGGTGAATTCTTGACAAGTGATCCGCGACTACGTTCTCCGTTCCTTTTTTATCGCGGATCTCCATGTCGAATTCTTGCAGTAGCAGTATCTACCGAATCAGCCTCGACTTTGCATCCTTCTTGCTAAGCAGGTACCTGATAGCCGCATGGTCTGTGTAGATGATTATCTTCGATCCCACTAGATAGGAATGAAATTTATCAATTGCAAAGACGATGGCTAGAAGCTCCTTTTCAGTTGTGGCATAGTTTATTTGAGCTTCATCGAGTGTCCTACTCGCATAGTAGATAGCGTGGAGTTTCTTATCTTTTCGCTGGCCCAAAACAGTGCCTACTGCGTAGTCACTGGCATCGCACATGATCTCAAAAGGTTGACTCCAATCTGGAGGTTGCATTATTGGGGCTGAGATCAATGCTTGTTTTAACTGTTGAAAGGACTCAAGGCATTGTTCATTAAAAATGAAATCAGCGTCCTTCATCAAAAGGCCAGTCAATGGTTTGGTAATTTTCGAGAAGTCTTTGATGAATTGCCGATAAAAACCGGTGTGTCCGAGAAAACTCCTAACTTCTCTTACAGTCTTGGGAGGGTGTAAATTCTCAATAACTTCTATTTTTTCTTTGTCAACCTCAATTCCTCTATTGGACACCACATGTCCAAGTATTATGCCTTCCTTGACCATAAAGTGGCACTTTTCCCAGTTAAGTACTAGATTGACCTTCACACACCACTCCAGAACTTTCTCAAGATTACCAAGACAGTCTTCAAAACTAGACCCACACACAGAAAAATCGTCCATGAAAACTTCCAGAATATCCTCTAGGAAGTCGGCGAAGATCGCCATCATGCATCTTTGGAATGTGGCGGGTGCATTGCACAGTCCGAATGGCATTCGCCGATAAGCAAATGTTCCATAGGGACATGTGAAAGTGGTCTTTTCTTGGTCATCCGGGTGGATAGGGATTTGAAAGAATCCCGAATAACCATCAAGGTAACAGAAATATGAGTGCCTTGCAAGACGCTCGAGCATCTGGTCAATAAACGGGAGAGGAAAGTGATCCTTTCTAGTAGCTGTGTTCAACTTTCTGTAGTCGATGCACATCCTCCATCCCGTAACTGTCCGCTTGGCGACTGAATCGCCTTTCTCGTTCTGAACTACAGTCATCCCACCTTTCTTTGGCACTACGTGCACTGGACTAACCCACTTGCTATCGGATATAGGATATATGATCCCAGCATCAAGGAGTTTCATAACTTCCTTTTTGACCACTTTGCTCATATTGGGGTTTAGCCTCCGCTGATGCTCTCTAGAGGTTTTAGAGTCTTCTTCGAGCAAAATTCTGTGCGTACACACGGAAGGGCTGATCCCGGTGAGATCATTAATCTTATACCTTATGGCATCAGGATATCTCTTTAAAACATCAAGGAGTTTACCCGTCTCTTCCTTCCCTAACTCTGCGCTAACTATCACGGGGAAATTAAGCTCATTATCTAGGAACTCATACCTGAGGTTCTAAGGAAGTTCCTTTAGCTCGATCTTGGGGTGATCTGGCTCGAGAGATGGATCAGTAGTTTGGTCAAGGCATTCAAGAATGCGAGAAATTTCGGCCTCCTCATCACTGACTTCTTCCATCTCTTTTACTTCCTCTATCGGATCTTCAATATTTCCTCAGATGGTTCAGCTTCAGTTGAAAACTCCTTGATACATGCATCTATTATGTCAACAACACAACATGTATCGTTTACGGAGGGGCTTTTCATGAATTGAGACAAAATGAACTTAATCTTCTCATCGCCAACCTTAAATGTGAGTTTTCCTTTCTTTACATCAATGATGGCACCTACGGTGGCTAGGAAAGGTCTTCCTAAGAGGATAGGAGTAATAGAGTCTTCAGTAATATCCATGACTACAAAGTCAGTGGGTATGTATAATTGACCGATTCTAAGAGGGACATCTTCAATTATCCCCACTAGATGTTTAATCGAACGGTCAACTAATTGCAGAGACATTCTAGTTGGTTTCAACCCTCCTAGGTTTAGCTTTTTACAAATGGACAATGGTATCAGGCTCACACTAGCTCCTAAATCACACAAGGATTTATCAATGATGTGGCTGCCTATAACGCAAGGAATTGAAAAACTCCCTGGATCTTTTAACTTGGGTGGCATCTTATTTTGAATAATAGCGCTGCACTCCTCAGTAAGTGCTACGGTCTCATCAACATCAATCTTCCTTTTGTTAGTCAGAATTTCCTTTAAGAATTTGGCATATGAAGGCATTTGAGTGATCGCCTCCGAAAATGGAATACTGAGATGAAGAGATTTTAGAAGTTCTACAAACTTCTTAAACTGGCCCTCAGTTTTAGACTTCGCGAGTCTTTGAGGGTAAGGGATTGAAGGTTTATAAGGTGGAGGAGGTACATAAGGTTTTTCTTTCTCTTTTTCTGTTACCTCCTGAGACTTAGATGTCTCTCCAACGTCAACTGGCTCACTCACAGGGTCCTTAGCCTTTTCTTCGTCTCGGCTCCTAACTCTCACAGCAGCAGGATTGTTGTCTAACTCTGTACCGCTTCGTAGTGTTACTGCGTTAACATGTCCCTTAGGATTTGGTTGCGGTTGGCCCGGAAATGTTCCGGCTGGGGCAGCTGTTGCTGCTTGTTGTTGGGCCACTTGGGATATCTACGTCTCAAGCATTTTATTATGAGTGGCCATGGAGTCAACTTTGTGCGCCAACTGCTTAATCAATTCATTCGTATGAACGTTTTGATTCATAAACTCCTTGTTTTGCTGAGTTTGAGCCAAAACAAAGTTTTCCATCATGAGCTCAAGGTTAGACTTTTTCGGGGCAACAGGGGCTCCTCTTTGTCCTTGGAAACCGGGGGGTGCTGCAGGTGCTGGACTTGGCGCAAAGGTAGGATTGTTATTTTTGTATGAGAAATTTGGGTGGTTTCTCAATCCTGGATTGTACGTGTTAGCGTACGGACTTCCTTGCGCGTAATTCACTTGATCAGTTTCTGCTAACAACAGACATTCAGTAGCAACATGTCCTAGGGTTCCGCATATTTCACAATTGGGAGTTACGGCAGCAACAGTAGCTGGTGGAGCGAGTTTCAAGTTATCCAGCTTATGGAACAACGCATCCACTTTGGCGTTCATATGATCCAGGTTGCTGACTTCATGCATACCTCCCTTGGATTGAGATTTCTCTAGAGGAGTGTGTTCGCTCCCCCATTGATAATGGTTCTGCGCCATATTCTCGATAAGCTCGTATGCCTCCTTGAAAGGCTTGTCCATTAGGGCTCCGCCAGCTACGGCATCAATGGTCATCCTTGTATTATAGAGAACGCCATTATAAAATGTGTGAATAACCAGCCATTGTTCTAATCCATGGTGGGGACAAGCTCTCATTAATTCCTTGTACCTCTCCCACGCTTCAAAAAGTGACTCGCCGTCTGTCTGCCTAAAGCAGGTAATTTGGTTCCTGAGCTTGGCAGTTTTACTAGGAGGGAAATACCTTCCTAGGAACGCCTTTTTCAACTCATTCCATGTCGTAATGGAATTTGACGGCAGAGACTGCGGCCAAGCTCTGGCTCTATCTCTGAGGGAGAAGGGGAATAAACGCAGGCGAATGGCTTCGGGATTGACGCCATTGCACTTAAGCGTATCAGCGAATTGCACGAACACAGAGAGATGCAAATTCGGGTCTTCCGTGGAATTACCGGAAAACTGGTTTTGCTGCACGATTTGCAGCAGAGAGGGTTTCAGCTCAAAGTTGTTAGCCTGAATCGTCGGGTTAACAATACTCGAGTGAGGCTCATCCTGGGATGGGACGGCAAAGTCCTTAAGAGCGTCTAATATGTAAAAAACGTTCGATTTCTTCGATTGGTTGCTCTAGATTGTCCTCGGAGGAACGAGTACTTGGCATATAATCGACGAAAAGAGATAAAAAGGAAATAAATGCCTTAGTCTATACGGTGTAACAACGGTGTTACGATATTGCCAAATTGGTCCGCGGCAGCGGCGCCAAAAACTTGATAGGTCCGCAAGTGTACGGAAATATCTGTTTGTATAAAAGGTTGTCGAATCCACAGAGACCAATGTCAAGTACCGTAATTAATTGTTACGTTGTTTATCTAAGGCGATTGTAAACGATAAGGGGTGAAAAACTTAGGAAATTGAATTGTTCTATTTAATTAATAAACGAGTGCCCAGAATATAGCTTATGTCGACCGTTGATATCAGCTGAGTAGCGTTCATTTTTATAGTAGGAAAATATTTTCGCACTAAAAAGGATTAAATTAAAAAGTGGTCGCCTCGCTTTCACGATCACGACGTAGAATTTTGACCTTATAATCTATTCGACCGCTTTCGCGTGTACGTCTTATACGTCAAAATTCCTTTAATTTCAAGATAATCAAGTTTTGTTAGAAAAGTTATTTTAGTATAATTTTTAATTTAAAGAAATCAGTCTGCTTTCGCAATACTGACTCCGTATTTTAAACTCTCAGTCATCAGCTTTCGCGTGTACGACTTAGCGTTTAAAATAGCGTTTTTGAAAATTAAGAATGTCAAAATTATTTTAAGAAAATGCTATCGTTGAGTTACTAAAATAATTCCTGATTATTCTACAGACAGATACGAGTTTCGTTCTTTCGATATGAAACATATATCATGCTTTTTCAGTTTTCACTGTAAAAAATTCATCGTTAAAAATCAGAATATTCAGGCATAGAAATAATTCCTGCTATAAACTTCAATCATACTTTTCAGCTAAACATCATTGGTACGGTAGTTTCTACATTCCGGACACTTCTAAAAATATACTCAGACATACTAATTATATTAAACATGCTTTCCTTTATAATATTCATCATCATTGAAACAACAGAAAATTAAAACAAACAAACTATGAATCAATTGTAAACAAAGTGGACAGAACCTGTTAATGGATGGAAACTGGATGTAAATAGAGAAAACCACGTCAACAGGAATCAGCTATGGTCCAAGAAATCAGCACAAATATGGCAGTAGCAATAACAATTCCAAATTGGAATTGAAGTAAACAAGTGCAGCAGAAACGAAACAAAAATAAAGGGAGCAGCTCACACAACACAGTACTGAATCAATTGAATTGAAAAGTAATGATTATTGAATTAATATTGCAATGTAACAAGGTTCCTTTTGTGACAGACTTGAATCAAATAGAAACTAAAATGCCGATTTAAAAAAAATGCCTCTGTATAACTAATGCTTGCCTAAACTCTTCAACCCTTTCTTCCTCCTCTTTGGACCTATTTATAGGCCAAGCTCCTTTAGCAACGTGTTCAGGTCGTGTGTCTCTGCAGGTGGAGAGAGTGGGAGAGAAACCTGGAAAAACCGTTTCTGGAAGGGGAGACTGATTCTCTCGAACCCGTGACGGGCGTCACAGGGTGTGACGGTCTGCTCGTCACGGGGTGGTGACGGTCTGCTCGTCACGGGGTCGTGACGGTCTGGGGCGCTGGTTTCGGCCAGGTGAAGTTGAAGGGTGACGGTCAACCCGTCACAGGGTGTGACGGCCGTCACCCTGAAGCTGAATTCTTTATTTCTTCGTTTTCTCGCCGAATTTCGCCATTTTTGCGCATGGAGGCCTCTATTGCTGTGTACCTGAAACATAGCCATACAACTCAGCATAACATAGACAAAACAAGAGAATTTAGGCCTAAACTACACACAAAACGAGCTGAAATGATGTTGTATTTTACATGTTATCAAACTCCCCTACACTTGAACCATTGCCTGTCCTCAAGCAATTTTTAGCTTGCATTAACAAATAAATTGCAGCAGTTCATACAGACAGAATTTGAGAAGAAATAACATCACAAGTGATTGCAAGTGGTTTCAAAATCGGATTGATCGAGTGTTAATTCTCTTGGTGCTAAAATCAACTCCAAAAGCATTGTAACAACACACACCGCATTAGGCGGGCAAAAGTCTCCCTCCTAACATACAAGAGACAAAACCTGAGAACCAAGAGACAAAGGTCATGAACAACTCTACATCAAAAGCTCCAAAGTTACAGATTCTGAAAAGATCAGAACCTAACAAACAGGTTCTGAAGAAAACAGAGTCTGAAATTAAAAAGCCTAGATTTCAGAGGAAGAAAGTTGTGTGTGCTGAGTCACATTCTAAGACTAAAGGTTCTAAACCTGAAGTCTGGAAGAAGACAAAGCAGGACAATTTCAGACACAGAACACAGAGTAAATTCAAAACTCCTAGAACTAACCCAAAAGGACCCACAAAAGTATGGGTACCTAAGTCAGACATTGTTGATGTTGCAGGTGTGTCTAAAAGGAAGCGAAAAGCAGAAGTTCTGGTACCTGGACAGTGGCTCTTCGCGACACATGACGGGAGAAAGGTCTATGTTCCTAACCCTGACCATGAAAGAGGGAGGAATTGTGGGATTTGGAGGAAACCAAACTGGCAAAATCATTGGTACTGGAACAATTGGTAACTCCTCAATCTCAATTAATAATGTGTGGTTGGTAGATGGACTCAGACATAACCTACTTAGCATAAGTCAATTTTGTGATAATGGTTATGATGTTTTGTTTGTTAAGAACAACTACACAGTGATCAATAAAAATGATCAATCCATAGTTTTCAAAGGAAAGAGAAGAAACAATGTATACAAAATTAATTTTTCAGAACTGACTGATCAGAAGGTACTTAGCAAGTTACAACTAACTGGTGGCACAGAAGGTTGGGACATGCTAACTGGTGGTTAATCTCTAAACTTAGCAAGTTACAACTTGTCAGAGGCTTACTAAACATTGACTATCATTCAGATGCACTTTGTGGTGCATGTCAGAAGGGAAAAATTGTTAAAACATATTTCAAATAAAAAGACTTTGTTTCTACCTCCAGACCCTTGGAACTACTCCTCATTGATTTATTTGGACCAGTTAGCACTGCATCCATATATGGGAGTAAATATGGATTGGTTATAGTTGATGATTATAGTAGATGGAGTTGGGTTAAGTTTCTTCAATCTAAAGATGACTCATATGATGTGTTTAGAAAATTCTGCATTCAAGTACAATCTGAAAAAGAACTAAAAAATTTAAAAGTCAGGAGTGATCATGGGGGAGAATTTGAAAATGAGCCATTTGAAATATTTTGTGAAAAACATGGAATTATTCATGAGTTTTCTTCTCCTAGAACTCCACAGCAAAATGAGGTTGTAGAGAGAAAGAATAGATCTTTACAAGAAATGGCAAGAACCATGATTCATGAAAACAACCTGGCAAAACATTTTTGGGCAGAAGCAGTAAACATAGCATGTTATGTTCAAAATAGGATCTATATCAGACCCTTGTTGAACAAAACAGCATATGAACTCTTTAAAGGCAGGAAACCTAACATATCTTACCTTCATCAGTTTGGATGTACATGTTACATTTTAAACAACAAAGTTTATCTCAAGAAATTTGATGCAAAGGCACAAAAGGGTATCTTTTTAGGTTACTCTAAGAGGTCTAAGGCATACAGACTGTACAATTCAGAAACACGCTGTGTTGAAGAATCTATGCATGTCAAATTTGATGACATAGAGCTTGGAAGCAAAACTCCAGAGCAGGATGAAAGTATTGCAGGTTCAGAAGTGTCTGATAACTACTCAGAACCTGATCAGACTCCAGAGTCAGATGATACTTCAGAAGCTGCAACAGCCCCTGATGTTCCAGTTGTAGAAGCTTCTGACGAAGATCACATTGATTCACAGCAAGTTATCCAGTCTTCACATCCTGAGGATCAAATCATTGGCAACAAAGAAAGTCCCTGAAGAACTAGATCACATTTCAGGCCAGCCTTGGGATTGCTGTCAGTGATAGAACCTACAACAGTTGATGAAGCACTAGCTGATGATGGATGGATCTTAGCAATGCAAGATGAACTCAATCAATTCAAAAGAAATGATGTGTGGGATCTTGTATCGAAGCCTGAACACAAAAACATTATTGGAACCAAATGGGTGTTTAGGAACACGATGAATGAACAAGGAGAAGTAACCAGAAACAAAGTCAGACTTGTTGCTCAAGGGTACAACCAACATGAAGGCATTGATTACACTGAAACTTTTGCTCCAGTTGCAAGATTGGAAGCAACCAGGTTACTTCTTTCCTATGCAGTAAATCACAACATAACTTTGTACCAAATGGATGTTAAAATTGCATTTCTCAATGGTGTCATCTCTGAAGAAGTGTTTGTGAAACAACCTCCTAGATTTGAGGATTTAAAACATCCTGACTATGTTTATAAGTTAATGAAATCTCTGTATGGTCTGAAACAAGCTCCTAGAGCCTGGTATGACAGGCTGAGTAATTTCTTGCTTAAAAATGATTTTAAATGAGGACAAGTTGACATAACACTATCCAAGAAGACTCTTGAGAAAGACATATTAGTTGTGCAAATTTATGTTGATGATATTATTTTTGGTTCAACTAATGGATATCTTTGTAAGGAATTTTCCAAGATGATGCAGGATGAGTTTGAAATGAGCATGATGGGAGAATTGAAGTTCTTTTTGGGAATTCAAATCAACCAATGCAAAGATGGAGTGTATGTTCATCAATCCAAATACACCAAGGAGCTTCTGAAGAAGTTCAGGCTTGAAGACTGTAAAGAGATGAACACTCCAATGCATCCTACCTGCACTCTAAGCAAAGGAGATCAAGGATCTAAAGTTGATCAGAAGCTGTACCGAGGTATGATTGGTTCTCTGTTATATCTCACTGCATCCAGACCTGATATTTTGTTTAGTGTATGTTTGTGTGCAAGGTTTCAATCAGATCCTAGAGAACCTCACTTAACTGCTGTTAAGAGAATCTTTAGATATCTGAAGGGAACAACTAATCTTGGGTTTCTATATAAGAAATCTTCAGATTATAAGCTAGTTGGATTCTGTGATGCTGACTATGCTGGTGATAGGATTGAAAGAAAATCAACCAGTGGAAATTGTCAATTCCTTGGTGATAATCTGATATCCTGGGCTAGCAAGAGACAAGCAACTATTGCTTTGTCAACAGCAGAAACAGAATACATCTCAGCTGCTAGTTGTTGTACACAACTACTCTGGATGAAACATTAGTTAGAAGACTATCAAATAACTGAAAACTGTATTCCCATTTTTTGTGATAATACAGATGCTATCTGTTTGTCCAAAAATCCTATTCTTCATTCAAGGGCCAAGCACATTGAAATTAAACATCATTTTATTAGAGACTATGTTCAAAAAGGAATTTTAGATATTTAATTCATTGATACTGATCATCAATGGGCTGATATATTTACTAAACCTTTGACTGTTGAGAGATTTAATTTTATAAAGAAAAATTTGAACATGCATTTTGTCTCTGAGTAATGCTTGCTTCTGAATGAAAAATCAGACTCTGAACTCTTCAGAAGCTGTTTAGTTCTCAGATTCTCTGTTGGAGACCCTGAAGAAATTCAGCCCCTGAAAGACCTCAGACTCTGAAAAGGAATCTTTTGACTCTGAAAGCTTGCGGTAGTGGAAAAGGGTTACAGTTAAGTCTAGTAACTCCTAGCCCACTATCTGCAGCAGTTACTTTTTAGCTATCTAACGTGGTCTGTTTGTATTGGGTAATAACACATAAAGGACAATGATAGTTATATGCTTTTATACAAATTTTCTCGCGCCCCCTATTTCGTCATTAATGAGTTTTCTGTTTTGTCCCCTCTGAATGTGAAACGATTTGACAAATTCACTATATATATCAATCACACACAACTCACTCACTTTTCTTACACTTTCAAGTTTTTGAGCAGTTACTCTAAAAAAAAAAACATATTTTCTCTTCTCTCAAACTAGAAACCCTAAGAACCCTTAAACTTCAATCTCTTCAATGGCAATTTCTACAAGCGGTTCGAGTATGCAACTTAACACTAGGTCAAGTTACGTGATCAAGCCTAAAACCATGGACATGCCCTTTAGAATCTTTTGAGGTTCAAGTGGAATCACCAGTTGATTTCGCTTCTCTGAAGAGAAACGGTATGAACCTGGAGGCGCAAATTGTAGCGCAACAACTTTTTGATTATTTTAGTATGTTGAATGGACCAACATACGTAATGTTGGTGAAAGATTTATGGGTCAGGGCTGAAGTCTACGATCTAGAAGCTGCTAAGATAGAAGAAAATCAGGCTTTGGCAAGAGATCCTAGTCTGAAAGGGAAATCTAGAAAAGAGATGGGTCTTGACCCTTTCAGGAGAACAGAAATCAGATCTGCAGTGATGGTTGTCCCTATAACCATCACAGAAGAAGTGATTACCAAAGCATGTAGAGCTTCTTCTGAAGGCAGATTTCTATGGAATGACAACAGGAAGAATCCATTGTTGGAAAGCTATACGAACTTAATACTGAAAGGAAACCCAGCAACCAAGTTGGTAGAAATAGATGGAAGTCACAGGGTACTCCTGAAATTCATAACAGACTGCTTCTTTCAGAAGGGAGGAGGGTCTGACCAACCAAGTCTGGACCACAAGCTAGTTCTATACTTCCTCGCTACCTATCAGAAGATAAATCTTCCAAGATACCTCATGCACCATCTGTGCTGGGCTATCAAAGAAGGAATCAAGGGCAAGAGAAAGCAAGCGCCATGTGGAAGGCTGCTTTCTGAGATCTTCTCTCAAGGAAAACTTCTGGAGACTCTGAGGAGAAACAAGCTTGCTTCTAATAAAGCTCTTGGAACTGTAACTGGGAAGATCATCAATGGCAAGACGCTGCAGAACATGAAGATCATCAGGAAATTCTCTCCCAACGAGAAGGACCTGAAAGAATCTGTAGCTCAATCAGAACTGAT
>Ga0228710_1006933_pt1 | contig 16940 bp, 9 predicted proteins | sample MedpolnodulmetaG_FD_177995 | JGI IMG/M metagenome (GOLD analysis project Ga0228710, IMG submission 177995) | Root nodule microbial communities from Medicago polymorpha collected in Santa Monica, California, United States - pink nodules | ecosystem: Host-associated > Plants > Roots > Nodule... | reverse complement strand
GTTAGACAGGCAGCTGCCAAGACAAATGATTTGGCGGGTGATGGAACTACTACCTCTGTTGTTTTGGCTCAGGGTCTTATTGCAGAAGGTGTTAAGGTAGATTTGTTATGAGTTTTGGAATAAGTAACTAATAATTTGCTTGGTTTGGTTTGGTTTTGCTTGTTGTTACATGATTGGGGCCTCATTTTAGAGTGAAATTTTATTTTATAGGTTGTTGCAGCTGGTGCAAACCCTGTGCTTATCACACGTGGTATTGAGAAGACAGCGAAAGCTCTTGTTGCTGAACTTAAACTAATGTCAAAAGAGGTGAAGTCGTTTTCTTGTTTTTTTTTATGTATGTGTTTATGCATTTTTATTCCACGTGCTATGGGTACCTCAAACTTCCCACTTTTTTGCTAATTCTGGTGTGTTCATTGCTTAGCAATTATTTCCTAATACCTATGAAGCACGAATGTCTTTGGGATTACATTGCTTAGCAATTATTTCCTATGAAACACGAACACCTTTGGGATTAGGCTTGTCTCCATGTCCGACACGCGTCGTTGCACGACACATGTTGACACATGTACTACATGTGTAAGACAACTTAAACAAATACCAAATATTTTTGTTTTCTTTGCTTCAGCACACCTTAGGCTCTCTTTGGACGTATCTATGGGGTTAAAGATGTGTTGATGAAATGATAATCAATGAGGGGATTTAAGACATTCAATTTGATTACATCACTTTATCTTTTTGTAATGAATTTTTTTCTCAATTAGATGTAAGGGTGTGAATGGTTCATGAACTAAACCAAATTTATGGTTCGGTTCAGTTCTTATAACTTCTATCATCCAAAATCAGTTTTTATTTTTTTTATTATTTTTTTTTATAAACCCGGTTCAAAATCGGTGAACTAGTTTATAATATAAAACTAAAATAACCTTTTTTTTCTTTTTTATGAATTGAAATGGTTTTGTACTAAAAAATTAGCCTTCAATTCTGGGTTGAAATTAAGAAATTACAGATTTGTAAATTATGAAATGGGAGTTTGTGAAACCGCATGAATAACAGAAGAGGGGTTGTGAAATGGGTACAGATATAACCCAGTTTTGAGAAACAATAAACCAAATTGTTTTTTAATTTTTAAATTGGAGAGGGTCAGTTTTTGTATATAACAGTTTGGGTTTTTTAGATTGGTTAACTGGATCTTAAGTTATGGTTCATGTGGACCAGTTTTTATGCACACCCCTATTTAGATGCACATATATATTTTGATTCTGAATTTTAATATTTTATAAATAATGTTGATATTTTATTAAATTATAACACACACACATACAACGGCGTCAACGTCCCATGTTTTTCACATTAACAGTGTCAACATGTCTGTATCGTGTTAGGTGTTTGTGCTTCATAAATGATTTCACTCATCTTTTTCATTTAAACTTAGAAGAGTTGCCGTTGTGTGAATTGCAGGTTGAGGATAGTGAATTGGCTGATGTGGCAGCAGTTAGTGCAGGGAACAATCATGAGGTAGGAAATATGATAGCTGAGGCGTTGAGTAAGGTTGGTAGAAAGGGTGTCGTGACACTTGAGGAGGGAAAGAGTGCCGAAAACAATCTGTATGTTGTTGAGGGTATGCAATTTGATCGAGGCTATATTTCACCCTACTTTGTTACTGACAGTGAGAAAATGACTGTTGAATTTGAGAACTGCAAGGTGCGACATTTGTTTTCTATTCGCCAACTTATTATCATCTTTGCCATCAACTTGTGTTTTTACTTAAAAATTTATATATGTTTTTATGCAGTTGCTATTAGTTGACAAAAAGATATCCAATGCAAGGGATCTTATTAACATACTAGAGGACGCAATTAGAAATGGATTCCCTATTTTGATCATTGCGGAGGATATTGAACAAGAAGCTTTGGCAACTCTTGTTGTGAACAAACTTCGAGGATCACTGAAGATTGCAGCACTTAAGGCTCCTGGATTTGGAGAACGCAAGAGCCAATACCTTGATGATATTGCCATCTTGACAGGAGGTTTATAAATTTAAATCTTTTATGTCTTTGCTTATTCTGTTAAATTTAGAAGTGTATAATTTCTCCCTTTGTTCCTTTTTTGGTTTAGCTGTTGGTAACAATATGTATCTTCCTAATTCGCTTACAGGTACTGTTATCAGAGAGGAGGTTGGCCTTAGCTTAGACAAAGCTGGGAATGAGGTTCTAGGCACTGCGGCCAAGGTGGTACTCACCAAAGATACAACCACAATAGTTGGTGATGGGAGTACCCAAGAAGCAGTTACCAAGCGAGTTTCACAAATTAAGAACCAAATTGAGGTTTTCCTCTCTCTCCTTCCCCGCCTCTCCACCCCCTAAATATTGTTTGCATTGCATGTGACTATTTTGAGATCTTGTACATGAAGAATATGTAATGATTCTTTTAAAAAATGAGAAATATTTTGGAGTCATGCACAACATCACGTAGATAGTTAAAATTAGCAATCCAAATGTATGTATGTAGCATATGAGTGGCCCCGAGGCCGTAGGTATGCTTGTTAGCTTTCCAACAAATGTTTACAAGCTCCGATCGGTAAAGGACATCCCATGTTATGTCCGTTTTAGTGAGAAAGGGTCAAAAACAAGTCATATACGAGGAGAAACTCTGTAGGGTCTCTACATATTACGGAAGATTCGCATTTATGTTGACTCTAATAAAATGTCTACATAAACCCATTTGGGTTGGCCTGATGGTGTTTGCTTGGGACCTTGGAGTGTGCTCCTCCTTGAGGTCTCAGGTTTGATTCTCCGCGGTGCCAATTTGGGTGGGTTAATTTAGCTTCTTCAAAAAAAAAAAAACGTCTACATATTATACATGCTAGCTTCTTAAAAAAAATAAAATTAAAATGTCTACATATTATACAGGCTGCAGAACAAGATTATGAAAAGGAGAAGCTGAACGAAAGGATTGCAAAACTGTCTGGTGGTGTGGCTGTGATTCAGGTAATAATGATCCCATCTCAGTGAACTCGTTGAAATTTGATAACTAGCTTGCTTTTAACTTCTCTTCAAATCATATTTAAGCAATGCAAGTTTTGTTTTGTTACGAGTATAGGTTGGTGCACAAACTGAGACAGAACTCAAGGAAAAGAAATTGAGAGTTGAGGATGCTCTTAATGCCACAAAGGTGACTTAATCTTTCTCAGAATGTTCATTAATTCATCCTTTTACCGGTTCTATAAGCTCATACTTTCTTTACTCTCAGGCCGCTGTGGAAGAGGGTATTGTAGTTGGTGGTGGGTGCACTTTGCTCAGACTTGCATCAAAGGTGGATGCAATCAAGGCTACCCTTGCAAATGATGAAGAAAAAGTGAGTCGTCATTTGATATTGCAAGAACTCAAGTTGTTTTTTTTCCCCTTTATATGGAGATATTTTTCGTTTTAGGTCCTTGAAAGTGTTATTGACTTGTTTGTGCTATGTTCAGTGATATCATTATTTCATATTCAAATTTCTGACTCTGATTATGACTTCATAATTAAAACGTGGTGCAGGTTGGAGCAGACATTGTTAAAAGAGCTCTTAGTTACCCTCTGAAATTAATAGCAAAAAACGCTGGTGTAAATGGCAGTGTTGTTAGTGAGAAGGTATAAAAATCGGCTAAATTTGGAACTCGTTACTCTCGCATGTGCTTGTGCTGATGTAACTTATGTAACTTGTATATTGGTAGGTTCTATCCAGCGATGATACGAGATACGGATATAATGCTGCCACTGGGAAATATGAAGATTTAATGTCGGCTGGGATCATTGATCCAACAAAGGTGATTTATAGATCCATTAGTATTGTTTTTTAACTTATCTGCATGTGAATTTACCGCTATCTTTAGTAGCATGTCTAGTAAATTAAACTTAGCTTGTAGGGCCTGCATCATTATAAATGGTTTGTATATGGATGTCTTATGTTAGCTTTGATTAAATTTTGGTTTCGCACCAAATGAGATTCTTAAATCATGCATATTGTTGCAAAATGGAAGTGTATCATTCCTTAGAAAAATTGTATGTGGCGGATGTTAGGCACAATACATTACAGATTTGTTGAAGTGTCACTGGACTTTTAATGTGGGAAACAAGACCTGATTTATTTTATGTTCTAGTTTCTTGATTAGGGAAATTGGGGTGTAATACTATTCTTTGACGATTCTTAAAAGGCTTCTTGGAACATAGCTTATTGTGCATGTTTCTGCCTTATATGTGTGACACTCTATCATGTTTCTGCATTCTTTAAAGAATGCATTCTTTATTCTTGATACGAAACTTTGATGATCTGAAGCATCCTACTCTTGTCCAGGTGGTCAGATGTTGCTTGGAACATGCAGCCTCTGTTGCGAAAACATTCTTAATGTCAGACTGTGTTGTTGTTGAGATAAAGGAACCTGAGGCTGCACCTGTTGGTAACCCAATGGACAATTCAGGTATGTAGTTTGAACATTCATTCGAACCATTGAGTTTGCGGTATCCGTGTCAATAATGGAAATGTATGTATGATATCTATAAAAAGATAGTGATATTTTAATTAAAAGTGAAAATATAAAATAATAATAAATATTTTGTTAACATTTTTTTATGTGAAATACTTGTAAACTATATCTATTTGTTCGTAACCAAAAAAAAATATCATTGTTTATTCCTATTACTCTGTGTGTAACCGTCAATTGATAACCTAAGAATCTTGAATTTTGAGGTGTAGAATATTATTTTAAATATTGGGTATCTCATATCTTTTTGTAAAATGTTGTTGGCTGACTCTGCCTTTCTTTTCTCCTAGGATTCGGTATGTAGAAGTGGCGGCTGCTTAAAATGGGAACACCATTTTCCTCCTATTTTTCCGATGTAATACACAATTTGGTAGCTATTTTATTTGTAGGACCAAGTCCAAATGTAGGACAGACGGCTGTAGTGTAACGAAACAGTGAAATTTTTGTTTCTCTTGAGCTAATAATCGAAAAAGGTTTTGCAAATCATTTGTTCAGTATATGTTACTTTTATTAAACTATTTGTACGTGTTCCTGGAAATAAGCTCGGAGAGGTTGAAGAATAGAAAGTTAAACTCATAGGGAATCATATTGAAAAAGATATACCAAAGGAGATACACTTTTTTTTGAAGGAAAAAGGAGAGATACACTTTTTTTTGAAGGAAAAAGGAGAGATACACTTATTCTACTTATAGGGAATCGTTTTGTAAACGATACACAGTGAGATACAATTGTATTATTTATAGAGCTCATTGTTGGTTGACTAACTCCTAACTAATTAGTCCTCACCACAATGAACTAACATTCTTAACAAAACTATTCTAAAATGCCTTGATCCCATAACAAAATCTCTATTTTTGTTACCCGTGAAGGATTTGATGTTGCCAACTCAATAATTAGGATCATACTGTTATTTGGCTCTTTTCTTGCCCAGAAGTTGATTATGTATTGATTACCCTTTGATACCTTCAGCGTGAACAATACAAGGATAGAGTTAAGTCATTGGTTGCAAGAAACTCTGGTTGAATACTATTCCTTAAAAGGGGATAGAGTGATAAATTATTTGGAAATTGGTAGTGTTACCCAGAGTGATGTCCTCTTTTTTGGTAGATTATTTCTTAACAAGATCTCAATTGCAGCTCAAAGGAGTTCAATGTTATTCCATTTGTAGTTTGTGTGAAAATGTCGTGGAAAATCTTTGGCATTTATTTACCTCATACCCTTCTTACTTAGGAATAGTATAGAACTAGCTTGGAAATCCGTGCCAAGCACGGGCTAGAATTACGACTATTATTATTTTTATATAAAATCTAATTAAACGGCAAATTCATTATTTTTTACACAATATATCAATAAAATGCATCGTTATCGTATTTTGAATTGCATATTATATTCAAATATTAACGCGTATAATTACTTGGTTTTTCGTATCGTAAAACAGGAATGATTTAACGGATTTAACGTCGAAATATTAGTATTTAATGCCGGAATATTTTACACGGATGACTAAAATTAATCACGGAGACATGAGTCTTGTTTTTTTTTTTGTGTGGATGTTCTACATATGATAGTTTCTTTCAAATTCCATGATTTCTATAGCGGATACCCTTATACATACAAAGTTAATATCGTGCACACATTTGATTCATCTTAACATCCAACACGAATTTGTAATTATTCAATTGTGTAACAAATAAGTATAACAAACAATGACAAAGACACCAACTATCTATCACTTTTTTTAACTAAGCATATTATAAAATAACCCATCAACAAAAACACAACAAAAAAGGCTTGAAAAGGGACTACAAAATTGTCATGTTAATGCACATAGACATAGACGCTCCAAAGAACAAAGAAAAACAAAGACGGATATATAGCTGATTGTATAAAAAAATGAAGCAGAACATATAGTTGATAATATGGTCACTGAAAGAGTACGGCTTACAGTAGGAAAAATGAGAAAAATCAGAAGGATACTGACATTATAAATAAAATTAAACTGAGTATGAGAATATTGAAGTTGCTCTATCATATAAGAGAAAAACCAAACTCTCAGTAGATAAACACATTAATGTATCAGGCAGTGTTAATTTCGGAGCTGAACAGAAGGCATTGCACTTATTGCAATTGTTCAATGATATTTCAATGCCATAGAAATTCCATTAACGTCAGCATGTGTACATCTTAATTATATCACATCACCTGAAGCACAAAACCAACACCTGAACGTACATGAGACCAAAAATATTGTCAAAAAGGGATAAAAAATATTACTCCATATAACATATTAGTCCCTATAACAAATCGATCACTCAGCTTGTTCTTTGCACAACAATAAATGTCATTGGATTTTATACAATGAAATAAGAAGTGTGATCTCAATTGTTAGTTGCAGAATTGTGACCAATCCATTACTCTTTCTTCACGCAACTATTAGAATGGCTGCAAGTATATATATATATATATATATATATATATATATATATATATATATTACAACGAAGTTTAAAAGAGAAAAAAAAAACTCATACCCACCCGCGTCATCAAGAACGACCGGTTAAACATTCCGAAAAACATCGTGGTACACAACATTAATGGTCTAAGTACACACGTGATTTTCTTCATCCAGTATAAGCATTTTCAATCCCTTTTTGGAAGTGACTCTCGACATAGCGACGTACAACTATGAGTAAAAACCGGTTGGGAAAGATAGATTCTAACATGAGACAGTGATTGACCCTTACTTTTATTTATTGTCATTGCAAAACACAAAGCCAACGGGAACTATCTCGTAGTAAATTTGAAAGGTAGTTTAGGATCACTCGGAACTAAGTTCATTCTTGGAATAATTACTTTTTCACCAACATTTTTTTCGGCAATAACAGTTGCACCGTTAAAGTTCTTCCAAAGATTGTCTACAGTCAACCTAGTCCTATTGAACAATCCAGTTGCTTGGTCAATGTTCCTTATCAACATAACTGGACATACAACTTTAAATCTCAACTTGTGGTTTGGAATATCGGAAAACTTGATATTGTTTAAGAATTCAGTGTTAAACCATTCGCTTTGTACCTCACTATTCTCGTCTGATTTGCAAACTAAATCAAAATTGATATATTCCTTTTCGTTTCCTAGAACTAATGATAGGAGGAATTTGTTTACGTGCTCAACTGCGTCCAGTGTGGGAGCAAGTATCCCCCGCTCTTGGAAAAAATCCGAGATCTTCATGTTTTGCAAAAAATTCGGATATACAAAATCAACCAGAGAGCGCAACGGATCAGAGGAATCTTTTATCAGGAATGAGTACGTTAATTTCTCCATTCTCGTTTGCGGATCCTATTCCATCTCCAATTGAAAGCATCCAATCGAGAAACATTCTTATCTCATCTTGCTCGACATGAACGGTTGAAGCACGTAAACGCATATTTGTTGTAAGTGTGAGAACCTTACGATTACTCCACAACTTTGATGAGTTGATGATGAAGCAAATATGTCTTGTCTACATCCTTTTCTTATCACTGGCAAAATTTGTCTGAAATCACCCCCCAAAATCATAAAAACACCCCCAAATGGTTCGTCTGTATTATCGACATCATCATAAGACATTATATCGCACATGGTTCGGTCAAATGCCTCAAAAAAATAACGATGGATTATTCGTGCATCATTTCTTATTATTAATTTTGAACATAGCAGCTTTGTTGCTCTCTTTCTCAAATCCACAACTTGACGCTTTGTACCTCATTATTCTCGTCTGATTTTCAAACCGAATCAGAACTGGTATATTCTTTTTCGTCTCCTGGAACTAATGATAGAAGGAATTCGTTTACGTGGTCAACTGCGTCCAGTGTGGGAAAAATCCAAGATCTTCATGTTTTGCAAAAAATCTGGATATACAAAAAAAAATCAAGGACTGAAAAAAATTCTTAATATTTATGGGGGTCATTCACTTTCATTCTATTTTTGTATTCAAACTCTATTTTTTCAAACTCCTTCACATATGATCTATGATGAGGTGTGACAATGGAAAATGTACATGTGTCATGATAAATTTACAAAATACATGTTTATTAGACATTTTAAAATGATACAACGTTTTTTTAATTAAGTCTTTTTTTTGTAATAATTACCCAAAAATATTCAACTCCTTCAACAAAACCACATAATTACCGATAATTCATTCTATTTCTTATACTCTCACGGACAAAACACACACTACATATTTTTCACCTTAATGTTTTTCCCATGTTTAATTTTTCTTCTTCTTCATATTTGTTTTATTTTTCTATTTAGTTTCCTTTCTCTATTCTCATGGATGAAAGGAATATAAACCTCCCTTTATGAAATCACCACCAATCAACCTTTTTGAACATGTTGTACCTAATTTTCACCTTATTTGACTACGTTGCATAATTATGAACGCAAATAGTCGCATTATTGATTAGAATATGTTAATGTGTTTAACGTTATACATTGGATGGAAGAGTAGATTTTGAACAACATATAAGTGAGATGACCGAAATACATAATGTCTTAAAGTTTTATGTAAAGTTGTGGTGTCAATCTCACTTGTATGGTTGTTAATGACGTAATACGATCTTCCAACCCGGTGAAGACTCATCCGAAAATCCCAACATTATGATAATTTATTTTGTTAGTTTTCAGTTGTCAATTGTTTATTTTTTTTTATCTTAAACTTTAGTTATTGGATGTCATTCTCTTTCATGCTATATTTTTTTTGTTATTAACCTCAACTACTTCAAACTCCTTCACTTTTATTCTTTGGTGAAATTTGACAATGTAAAAAAAGCATATATGTGTGTTGTTGATTTGACAAAATAAATATTTATTAGAAATTTTAAAATAACGTGGCGTTTTTTTAGTTAGTCTAATATTTTGGTTAAATATTTACTAAAAAATGTCCAACTCCTGAATCAAACCGGTAAAATTATCGACAATTCACTCTATTCCTTATACTTATATTCTCCCATAAAAGCACACACTCCTTTTTTTCCTTATCATTTCTCTCATGTTCAAATTATTTTTTTATTTTCTTTCCTTTTCTAATTTATTCCACAACTTCTCATGAAAGAAAGGAACATAAACCTCCCTCCATTAAATCACCACCAACTCACCATTTTTACCATGATATGTCTTCATCTAATTTTATTTGGCTTTGTTACCAAATCACAGATGTGGAGAGTCTCACACTTAAAAGGAGAGACGTTAACAGTCTTATATAAGTTAAAGTTTCAGATTCGATGCAAGATAATATAGTGACAAACATATAAGTGAGATGACCCATAAATCCAATTCCTTTAGGATTTGGATGAAGATGTGTTGTTAATCTCACTTGAGTAGTTGATCTTCGTCTAATGTAATTATCCAACCCAGCTTACGCACCCGCGAAAGTCCTAACATTATGATGAATTATTTTCTTCTATTTTGAATTTCATTTGCTTAATTCTTTATTTATCATGAAAGAAAGGGATAAAAACTCTTTGTATAAATCCACCATCAACCCACCTTTTTTAGCATGTTGTGCATCTGTCTAATTGATTTTATTATGTCTCTATATCCCAGTCGCAAAGAGTCGCAAACTTAACGGAGAGATGTCAATGTGTCAAGTGTGAGTTAAAGTTCTATATTGGATGCTAAAGTAGATGTTACATATAAGTTAGATGACCAATACCCGATGACTTAAGGTTTTGGTTCATTTTGTGGTGTCATTTTTTCAACTCCTTCAAAAAATTCACAAAATTACCAACAACTTTTGGACATATGTTTGACCGAGCAATCCCAATTAGCATGAACAATTAAACTAACAAACTCTGTTAGTAAAAAATCAAGATGAGAGATGGTTTGAGTATAAGAGATATTTCATTTGTCATTATTAATTTGAAATAAAAATTCGTTTTCTTGTTCAATGCGATTTTCCAACTTAATTAAGGGTTTAATCTAGTAGTAGAAGGACAAACTTTGAATTTCGAGATTTTGAGTTTCGAACTCAGCTAGTACCCTTGGAGATAAGTAATCATAAATATATTTGCGAGTGCTCTTTTATCTCTAAGACTATCCACAATGGTGAGTGCTTCATCTATTTAACACCATAATAAATAAGCACCCTTATTGTGGAGCAAATAAATAAGGTGCTTGTAGAGAAGGGTGGTTATAGAAGCACCCTATCTCTCTTCACTTTTTTGAGGGACCCCTAAATAAATTGTATAAAAAAATTGTTGAAAATTCGTAAAATTGAAATTTAAAAAACACTGAGTTATTACTAAAATTTAATTTTGGATATCATTAAATTCTCCTTTTAAATTGTGTTTGTTATTATTATTTCTTTAAAAAAAAGTTACTTTAGAATATGTCAAAGAGACTTTAGGTCTTGGGGTGTATTTATTTCAAGGTCTGTAATATGATTCCTAGGAACGTGAGATTTGAAATATGCAACATTCCCATGTTTGTTTCGAGTTTTGAAAATTTGTTCTAATGAATATTATATTATGAGGAATTTTATTTACACATGTTTTCTTCTATTGTTATTCTCATGCTTAAAGGATGAGACTCTAAAATTCACATGGTAATAAAACTCAACTTGCCATAAATTCTCACTACCATTAACATTTATTTCCATTTTTATTTTTTTAATTAATTAATTTCTAACCTATTTCAGGAAATCTAAATTTTTACCAAACAAATGGGTAGGAATGTCGTTTCAAGGAATATAATTTCTTGCCTTGAAACAAACACACCCTTAATTTTTCATAAAATAAATTGAGGCTTTTCAAAGACTATCATCATAATCTACAATTTACAATTTTTTTTTATTATAAAAAATTTAGGTGAGTTAGACTCTGGAGGACACATCAAGATCAAGATATGTCTCATGACTCAATTAGCACTTACAAAGTTACTCCCTATCAAAGAGATCCTCACGCTAATAGTGGAGATTGAATCCACGCCCTTGAGGTTGAGTCAACTCGATATTAGCCGAGCCAACCTTGATTATGAATGTTATTATTAGTATTAATAGCAAAAATAGTGATTCAAAACATGATATCATATAATGGTATCATTTAAATAACATTTTTTTTAAGCAAGGAGAAAGGACAGAATAAATGAGACATTTAATAGAATCATTTTAATTTAAATGGTCACATTAACGACTCTTAATTTATTTTATCATGATTATACTTAATAACAGAAAAAAAATCACAAAAAAAGAAAGATATTAAATAATTCAAATTGAAGTATTCGAAATTTAATGATATTTTTTTTTAAAAAATTTAGCGATAAGTACATGAAATATTCCTTTATAAAAAATGGATGTGAAACAATAATAAAAAACTTAAAATATTTTTGTTTTTAATTTATTTTAAAAAAATAAAATATTCAATACTTTTTCTAAGTTACCTCAATTATTTAAATTTCGACAGCACATCATTTTTTCTTTGCAATATAATTTAATATTTATTATTTCGATTAATCAAGGGCTACAATTAAAGATCTTATTTAAAGAATGTTTTATTTTTTTGTCTGACCTATTAAACGACAAAGTCTAATATTTATAGAATCAACCCAATTAAAATGACATATGAAATTTAATTATTTTAAATTATAAAAATATAAAATTTTAAAATATAATGACAATTTATTTTTTTGACAATTTGTCAAAAGCTTTTTTTGTAAATTAAATATTCTCTTAAAAGAATTGAATATAAAACATTAATAGAAAATGTTAAAAGATTCAAATAATTCAGTTTTTTTATACGGATAGAAACAACTATTGGAATTTTAAATGTCTTCGATTTATTTGTTATAATATACTTCAATATTTGTTTGTTTCCATATTTTTTTGATTTAGTTGTTTCCTTTAATTAGGGGTTAAAATTAACACTATCATTTTTTTCTTTTTCCGTCTGATCCATCGATCAAGGCCTTTTCCTTCTAAATAATTACATAACACATTTTAACAAATAAATATCATATATTTAAAATTCCTTTACAAAAAGCATATATTTAAAATTGGCAATTCATTAAACTTAATTTACTAATTTCCTTCCTTACCATTAAACAATTTATTCATTTCATACATCATTAAACATGATTTCCTATTTGAGTTGTTTTTTTTTTCCAACTAAACTAAATTCATAGTCTTACTTATTTTCTCATAATATTCCACAGACTATCAAACTTTAGATAAATATTGATTAAAATTATATATTTCAATTTATATGGAAAAGAGAAGATGATGAATATTATATAATGTTAACCTTTTATATTATATAACTTTAGTAGGAAACAATAAGATGAAGAATTTGTAGAATTATTTGATTGCCTCACATACTTCTTTTAAAATATTAAAAATTATTGTTTTAGATATCATTCAACCATTTCTCAAAACCAAGAACAACACAAACACTAATGACGACGATATTCATATTAATTTTCGCCACTTTTGCAAGTCATTTGTTTATTGTATAAATATATAGATATAGATATAGATATATATCTGCTTTCATTTAGAACAATTTAAAATTGATATGGAAGAAATAAAATGATAAATCAGTTGTGAAATAAATGTAAATATTGATTGGATTATAATGAAACAAAAGGAGAAGAGTTGTAACAGCAACAAAAAATATACGTGTAGCAAAAAAAATGTAGAAGAGTAATACAAAGCAAAATCATCTGAAGGTGAAAAGAAGGTGATTAGAGCAGTATCACGTGGAGAGGGAAAATTATAGAATCAGTCTCATTTATTTATATTATATATACATCGACATTGATACAAAAATTCATCTTAACTATAAATTACATTGTTTAAGTTTAAACCTTGATGTCATAGAATGCATATACATGTTAAGCAGAAATTTGGAATTTTTTTTATAAATTAGCAATTAGAAACAAATAAAAAATCAAATCAATCCCACAATCTACCACCAAGCGATTAAACCTTCATGCTTTAAAAAAAACATACAAAATACATTTTTTCATGGAAGGGAGAGGAAGATGAAAATGATGAAAATCAGTTTGTCTATGTATAGGAAAAAAATCATATATGAATTTAGAAAAATGAGTCATGATCAATTTTGATTGGGTCTTAAAAAGCAAATGAGTCATGATCCATTCTATGATTGGTTGATTGAAAAAAATGAGTCACAATCTATTGTGATTGGTTGATAGAAAACATTAAATGAGATGGAGAATGTGAAAATGTTATCTGTACTTGTGATTTGATCAAATAAATTGCATCAATTATGCCATTAATTTAGTGATGAAATTAGTATGACATTAAATAACAAAAACAATTTGAATAAAATTGAATAGGAAAACATGAAATGCATTAAATCAGAACAACATTAAATGCACCTTAGAATTCTAGGATGACACGTGTACTATCAAAATAAAATAGGGGAAATGTTTATAATAGAGATAGAAATGTAAGAATGGGTTTTCATCAGGGACATCATATTTGCCACGCAGTCCAGGACCAGTCCTATGGTCCTCAACCATTTGAAAATTCCCGATGACCTTATGGTGTATTTGGAGGAACAAGAATGAGAAACTTTGGCAAAAAAGTTCACTGCTTTAGGCAATTTAATTATAGAAATAGATCGTAATTATAGAAATATATCGTAATCATGTAGTTAACCACTTGAACCAGACTAGAGATCATATTTCTGAACTATGTTATGTATTTTAGTTGAGTGTGATTGTGAGAAGCTTTGTTATCTTCTTTTTCAAACCTTGGTAATATTCATCAGGAAACAATCACTCAGCTTAGTTACAGCAACCACGTTAACTCATTGCTATCTAGCACCTATGTTTTTCATCACATTGTTGCATTGACACTTTTATTTCTACTGATATGAATCCATCTTTTTTTATTTTATTTTTGTTTTATTTTTTTATACATTTTAAATACACAAAGACAACTAAATTCCATTTTGTGCAATCATTTCACATGAGATCAATCAATGAAAAGTCTTTTGTAAGTGTTATGTGTTTTAGGGGCCTTAGGCGTAGTTTGAGAAAAGGGCCCCTTACATAATAAACTTTTTCAGTTTCTTGTTATGGTTTTATTAACGCTTCATTTATTTTTTTCTTCGCTTTTCACTACAAGATAAAAGTTTTTTTTGGGTAACATCTTCAAATAAATTAAATACTCCATAGAAACCAAAGCTAAAAAAAATACCATAGAATTAGAGAACAATTGCTCCTCCGAAGTAGACTGAAAAATTTCTCTAGTAGGTCCATTTTCAAGTAAAATATAATTCTTTTTTATGTGAAGATTCTCCCAATTTTTTGGATAATAAATATCACATATATTTTTAATATTAGCAAGACACATTATTAGAAACAAAGGGCCCCAAAAAGTATCACAAATTTCTTGGCACATTATAAGGAACAAAAGGTATAATTTTTTATTTGGGAGGGTGTAAATAGAAAGCTTTGTTTTATATAGGGTATATATAACAAATTGCATCAAAAAGGCCAAAACAATAACAGACTTCAGCCCAGTATTTCATGTCAATGTTTTGGGCCTGTTTGTATATTTTACTATATAAACCCCCCAAAATCCAGTTCTTTCTATATACACCCCCTCAAATAATTTTTTTAGAACCCCTACCGGAGAGGGCCCTAGGCCGTCGCACTCCCGGCCTATGCCTAGGACCGAACCTGCTCAATGTCTTCTCTATCTTGAACTAAAGCACCATCTGCTCATCTTATATTTTGGTCTTATAAAATTCCAGCATGTAATTTTAGTCTTTGTTAAATTAAATAAAATTTGTTTAATTATTATTAAACATTTAAATTTTGGAATGATTTTGTAAATACTTGTTTAAAACATTATAAAAAATTTCACTGCAATAAATAAATTAACTCGATTTGATTTTTAGGTCAAAATTTTCATTAGTTTTTTCTTGAAATTTTGACGTTTAAAAAATATAATTTTTTATAAAAGAGTTTTTTATAATGCTTTTTTTTGTAGGAAGAGTTTCTTATGATGTTTTTAATATTTTGTAAAAAATCATTCAAAAATTTAAAAATGTAAGTATAATTAAAAAAAAATCTCCTGACAATTTTTTTTCTTCTTATTTAACATGAATTAAAACTACATCTTGATTTATTTTTCATAAAGACCAAAACCTGACACTTTTTATAAGGATTAAAAACGAAATTTGTTATATTTATAAAGATTAAAAATTTATTTAACCCTTGCTATTTTTCTTCAATATAAATTAACATAAAATTAAGTTTAGCAGAAACATTGATGTCTCACAATATTACAAACTTAATATGAATTCCAACTAACAAATATGTTGATATTTAACATCGAGAATGCCTCAAATAAAATTAGAGAAAAGAAAACCTATGAAAAAAAATGCTTTTTTTCTTTAGGGACTAATATGGTTATGATTTATTGATTTTGGTAACAACAAAAAAGAATTTTCTAGAAAGATATAGAGACAAAACTAACTTAATTAAACATCGAAACCCTCATCCTTATAGTTTTCATTTTCATCCTCCATTCTCAGTTCTGAGCAACAAAGAAAAACTTATCCAAAACCAAATCCTCTTAAACCCTAGCCTCCATTTTCTCCCAATTCCACACAATCATGGCATCATGCAATCTCTCCTCATGCAACCTTTCTTCCTCCGCTTCCATTTCTTCATTCCCATCTTCTTCCCGCAGAAAAACTACCAGCACCGTCGCTCTCACCAGGAAGAATCGGAACCCTAAAGTCTCTGCCATGGCCAAGGAGTTGCATTTCAACAAAGATGGTTCCGCTATCAAGAAACTCCAGGTGGGTTATTCACAATCATGCTCAAAAGACGAAAAAATTGTTTTTTTTTAAATTTTTTTTTAATGTTTTTATTGTTTTGTTACAGAATGGTGTGAACAAGCTTGCGGATTTGGTTGGTGTTACTCTTGGTCCTAAAGGAAGGAATGTTGTTCTTGAGAGCAAGTATGGTTCTCCTAAGATTGTTAATGATGGTGTCACTGTTGCCAAAGAGGTGTGTGTTTTTTATTGAGTCTATTTTTGAATTTGCTGATATTTTATATATTTGAATTATATGAATTAGTGTCTAGGATTTTACTTGAGTTATTGTATTTCGTAAATTATTTGATTTGTCTGAGTTCAGGGTCTAAGATTTTACTTGAATCACTGTTTTTGGTGAATTAGTTATATGGGGTGTTTGTTTTGATGTGAGGTGTTTAAGGTCTAAGATTTTACTTGAAATGTTGTTTTTGGTAATATATTTAATTTGTCCGAGTGTAGAGTCTAAGATTTTACTTGAATTATTGTTTTAGGTGAATTAGTTATGTGGAGTGTTTGTTTTGATGTTGGGTATTTAGGGTCTAAGATTTTACTTGAATTATTAATTTCAGTGAATTAATCATGTGGGG
>Ga0228710_1006932_pt1 | contig 16940 bp, 4 predicted proteins | sample MedpolnodulmetaG_FD_177995 | JGI IMG/M metagenome (GOLD analysis project Ga0228710, IMG submission 177995) | Root nodule microbial communities from Medicago polymorpha collected in Santa Monica, California, United States - pink nodules | ecosystem: Host-associated > Plants > Roots > Nodule... | reverse complement strand
CTAATATGAAACGGAGGAAGTAATTAGAAAAATAAAGATGATTTAAAAGGAATTCGAACTTGAGAGAAATGACAAGGAAAAAGAGTGAGTTGTGGTAATTGTATGAGTTTGTTTAAGGAGTTGGATGCTACTAAGCAATTATGCTACCAAAATATTAGACTCATTCAAAAATGCCACATCAATTTAAAATGCTTAATAAGCATGTATTTTTCAACTCAGCATAACACATCTACGTTTTTCCTTTGTTAGATCCCACCAAAGACTAAAAGTGAAGGATGTTGAAATAATAGATGTTTAATAAAAAAAGTTTATCACCTTGACAAAAAAAAAGTTGCACGGAAGTGAATGACTTCCAAAATCTAAATAAAAAAAACCAATAAAATGACACCAACAAAAAGCAAAACAAAACAACATAATGTTGGAAATTTAAAGAACCTACATTGAGTTGTATCGTTGAATTGGGCTAAAAGAAATCACACATATGATATTGACGCCACATATTCTTTCAAATTCTTTAGGCACATGTATATAACTCATATCACTTATATCTTATTCAACATCTATTCTACCATCCATTGTAGAACTTTAACTTTAGCATCTCTCCCACAAGTGTGTGATTCTCCTGTCTGTAATTATGTGACATGGCTAAATAAGATCAAATCGAGGTATAACATGGTCAAAAAGGTGGATTGATGGTAATTTAATGAAGGGATGCTTTTGTTCCTTTTTTCCATATAAATGAAATTAGAAAAAGAAAGAAGATGAAAAAGTAATTTGAGATCGAGAGAAATGATACTGCTAAAAAAAATAAGAATTGTGTGTTTTGCCCATGAGGTTATAACGAATGGAGTAAGTTGTAGGTGATTTTATGGAATTATTGAAGGAGTTGGAGATTTTGTGCAATTAATTTACCAAAAAATTAGACTCGATTAAAAAAATGCAACAACATTTAAATATGTCTATTGAACACATATTTTGTCAACTTAGCATAATCTATCAATGATTTCTATGGTTAAATTGTACCAAAGACCAAAGGCAAGAAAATTTGATATGCTAGAGACTGATTAAAAATATTGCATGAAAGATAAAAAAAACCAAAAACTTAAATTTAATATAAAAATTAAACAATTGACATCCTTAAACTAATGAAATAGTTCCTCATGATATTCATAGTTATGAGGGACTCTACAATGGATTGGATCATGAAATTAGGTTAAGAGCAACCACAAAACTGTGATTGACATCACATCATCATCTAAAACCTTAAGGCATTAGGTGTATTGGTCATTTTACTTATATGTTTCTAAACATCTACTTTGACATCCAATGTAGAACTTTAAGTCATAATTGACACATTAACATAAATCCCTTAAGTGTGAGACTATATACATTTTTGCAGTTAACAATCAAATAAGCTTAGAAGGAGGCATAACATGGTTAAAAAGATGGATTGATGGTTTTTTCACGGAGGGGAGAAAAGTAGTGTGCTTTGCCCATGGAAGTATTGAATTTAGAGTGAGTTACTGGTTATGGGTTAGTTAATTTCATCAAAATGTAGACTCAATTAAAAAAAATCCACATCTTTTTAAAATGTCTAATAATCATGTACCTTTTCACTCATCCTAACATATGTATTCTTCCTTTTAGATTCAATCAACGACCAAAATGTGAAGGTATTTGATATGATATTGGTTGGATAAAAGAAAATACATGAAAGCAAACAACATCTAAAAACTTATATTTGATATAAAAAAATTAAGCAGATGACATTCAAAAACTAAACAAACAATCCATCGTAATGTTCGGAGTTTTGAGTGAGCCTACAATGGGTTACATCAAGACATTCGACTAAGATAAATCCCGCAAGTGAGATTGACACCACATCTTAATATTATACATTGGGTATATTTTTCATCTCGCTTATATGTTACTCAATATATACTATTACATCCACTGTAGAATTTTAACTAACACATGACACATAAATATCTCTCCCTTAAATGCGAGACTCCATATGTTTGTGATCTGGTAAGATAGCCACATAAGTTCAGAGCACAATATGGTAAAAAATATTAGTTGACGACAATTTCAAAGAGGGATGTTTGTTTCTTTCTCTCATGATAAAAGATGAAGTAAATTAGAAAAGGAAAGAAGATGACAAATGAATTTGAAATTGAGAGAAATGATAAGAAAAAAAAATAAGGATTATGTTTTTTTATCCGTAAGAGTATTGGAAATATAATCAATTGCTGGTAGTTTACGAAATTGTTGAAGGAGTTGAAAATTGCTAGGTAATTATGCTACCACATTAGACTCATTAGAAAAATGTCATTTAATTTAGAATATCTAATAAGCATTATTTTGTCAACACATCTACATTTTTCCATTGTAAGATCCCACAAAATACCAAAACTGAAGGAATTTGAAATGATAGAAAGGTTGAATAATTTTTTTTTGCATGAAAGTGAAAGACATTCAAAACTAAAATTTAAGATAAAATAATCAAACAAATGCACCCAAAACTAACAAAACGAATCATCATGATGTTCAGACTTCCGTAAGAGCCTACATCAATTTGTATTATCACATTAGGCTGAGAGAACCACACAAGTGAGATTCACATCACATCTTTCAAAGTCTTAAGACATTGTGTATATGAGTCATCTCACTTATATGTTGCTCACATCTACTCTGCTTACTATGTAAAATTTTAACTCACACATTAACATCTCTCCATTAAGTGTCAGGATCCCCGTGTATGTGATCAACCACCAAGAATCACTCCCTCTCTCCCATAATATCGATAATTTAGAGAAAAAGCAACCGCACAAGTGAGAATGGTACCACCATATCTTCATCCAAAACTTTAAGGCTTACGAATATGATTTTTGTTAACCGACGCTAGATACATCACAATATTCTCTCCCTCAAATATAACAAAATTCTAACCCGTGCTTGGCACAATTGTCCATACTAGTAAGAATAGTAATTACTTATAGGAATAGCCTATTAAGAGTGTAATTACTTTTAGTCAAAATCAATAAATGTTCTACGACATTCAATTAATTCAAGTTTTTAGCAAAAATGTGACTATGAAAATCCATAAATAAATAAGAAATTCAAGAATCTCCAAATTGGATTAAGATAGACACTTAATTTAAAGAAAATAATATGTGGATTAATGTGACCACTAGAATGTCAATAATGAAAGAACATTTATGATTATCTCAGTTTATAAGTACTTCAAGAACACAATATCATACAAGATAGGAGTATTGATGTTGTACATTGTACTTATTATTGATGACTTCATAAAATGTGTGGAATGTTGGTAAAAGAGAATCGCAATATATTTGCATGCTAAGAAGTTATTGTGCATATTCCAACACTGACTTAAGCATCAAATTATGATGCTTATTGAAATTAAAAGAATTTTAATATATATCTCAATATAATAAAATGAGACTAAAGTTTAAAGTCTCTTAAGCTATGCCATATTTTATAGTGTGCACAAGAGTGTATGGCAATGATGAGAATTTTAAATTGTATGTATATAATATTGTGTACACATTTCTCTTGATCTCACATATATACGAACAAGAGTGAGATTTCTCATTTGAGCTCATCGTATATAGTGTTGTGTACACACACACACAGATATATATATAAATAAGAGTAAGTGAGATTCTCATTAGTGATCAATGATATGTAGAAATATTTTAACAATATAATTTTCAAAGTAGGATACTTAATTGTTAGTGCAAGATTAACAACATAAGTGGTTATATAAATTTAACTAATAGAGTTTCATGAACTCAACCACATATCTTGCACATGAGTATAACAGAATTATTAACACAAATGGTAACTCAAGAATAGTATAAAACCTTATGAATATATAATTTATAAATGGCAGATATTATCAAGAATTGAGTTTCGTAGTTAACCACATATTCTGCATTTAGAGTAAAGGAGAACATAAGTTTTCATTTAAGAATTTTATTACACAAGATCTCCTTTTCACAATTAAAATTTCAAAGAATTTTATAAATACAGTAACATTTATATGACAGAGTATATGATGATTATATAAAAGGTTTATCATCATACGAGTGAGATAAGTCTATAGTATTATAAAATAAGATATGAGACTCTATTCACAATTTTAGTAACTCACTCAAAACTCAAATGCTACCATTATACTCACACATTTAAGAAAAGATTAGGTTACACACAGCGGAAATAAGACTTATATTTTATTATTACCGAAGATATACGAGAATAGTCATAAACTTCCGGAAATATTAAAAATAGCAATTATATAAAGTATGTCCAAATATAGTTAAAATGGTAAAATTAAATATCCTAAATATACCATTTATAATTATTTAGAATCATGGTATAAACAAATTTTTTTTTTCTCTCAATGAAGTTGTTTAAGAATTTTTGGATTTTGACATATTGCTTTTACAAAATAAGTTTACAATAATATAAGAGGATATTGAAGTGTATAATAATTTATTAGAAAAGAATATAATTAATATCCTCAATATAAGTCTCTACAATAATTTTATATCTAGAGTTATGAAACAAATAAATACGTTTGTTTATGCGATATAGTTAATTGACATGTAGAATTTATCCTCGCTTGTTGAAAAAAGATATTTTATCCAATTAGTGGGGAATGATAGTTAAACTAATAAGGTATTTTTCTTACCCATAAAAATGATGATTATGTTAAATAATGTCATACCGATAGGGTATGTCCATCACCTTACACAATACATAGCAAGGATTCTCCCACTTGATAGAGAATAGATAATGATAGTTGAATTAAAAGTTTGAAAGATATTTTAAATAAAATATTCAACTATTTCTCTATCACAAAATGATCATGTTAAGTAACGTCACATCGATAGGGTATGTCTGTCACTCACATAACAAAGGGATAGTAGCAATCCAAAATATTTATATATAACATTTAAGAAGAAATCTAATTTAAAATTAGAATAATATTGGATTGCAAAATCTATATAGTTTTCTACATGACTTTTAACAAAGTAACTTACTTATTGTAATCCTATTCAAGGATCTTAAGGATAATAAGTAAGAACTATATCATCACAATGTACAATTCTTATGTCTCAAATTAAATATTGATAGGGTACTCTAATTATATTTGACATAAGTATAAAAAATTAAGGTACATTGAATAATAGCAATTATATTAATAACAACACACCGATAGGGTATGACTATCACCGATATAATGCTAATCTATTTAACAAAATCTGCATAATTGTATCCACGATAGGTGAGTTACAATTATACAAATCAATAATGTTTATGCTTAAGAGAATATTATAAAATAATATCATGCATAAATAATTGGATTTAATTTACTCAATTTCAGTCATATTCAAATTCAAATAATAGAAAGACATGCTTAACAATATTTCAAATTAGCACATCGTAAATATAAGCTGGAATTCTGCTATTCTCCCAACAAGTTTTGCTCGGTGTTTTCCCAAAAATACCCCTGCGTTAGTTAAGTAATGCAAGTGTTAAAGTTTGCGCTACTTAACTAACGTCGCGTTAGTTAACTCACGCTACATGCTATTTTAAAGAAGATATAACCTCATTTCTCATCTAAAATCTCAAAAATCTCTCTCAAATTACCCAAATCCAAAATTCCTTCAAGTTCAAATCAAACAACACTCCAATAACAAGTAAGTTTTCATAATCAAACACCATTAACCTTTTATGTTTATACGTTAGATTTTTTTTTTCTTAAATTATCAATTTTTTAGATTTAAGGTTTGTCTAAATTTTGGTTTCTTTGGCAAAAAATCATACAATGTTTACAAGTAAATGACTTGTGTTGCTTAAATGTTTAGATGTTTGCATGTTTATGTTGTAGTTTTGAGTTTTAGAGAATTTTTTTAGATTTAGGGTTTGTTAAATTTGATTTTGCTTGCAAGAAATGATACAATGTTACATGTAAATGACTTATGTTGCTTAATTGTTAAGATGTTTGCATGTTAATGTTGTAGTTATGAGTTTTAGAGTTTATGTATAATTTGCACTTCAAGTGTTTGATGAAATGTTTGAATGAGTTTTTCATTGATTGTGTTTAATTTCTTATTGTGTAGATTTCAAGCAATGATCGATATGTTCGACGTTTATGCACAATTCAACGGTGGAGAACCTTAGAGGTTGAAGATTCGGCACCTTGGTGTCACGTTAAGAGGTATCAAGGAACAACTGAATGAATTCAACCAAGGAGTCAACCCTGGAGACACAAGGAGGGTGAAATATGTTCGGTATAAACGTCCAACGCTCGACGATGGGAGAATATCATTTAGTTGGGTGGAATTAACGAACGACGAAAACGTGAGGAGCATGTTTTGGGAGCACAACATGTTTCAGTGGATTGATATGCGTGTAACGTTGCTGTGATCAACCGAAGATATTATCAACAATCTGATTCCGCCAGAAGATCGTGATTAGGTAGGGATTGTGATTAGGTAGGGAATGCACCTTTCAACTACAACAATTGTCTTACCCTGAAATGGGAATTCAAACTTGTTAAACGACAGTTCCCAAGCTTTCACCCGATAGTTCCATTGTTCCATTCAAAAGATTAAATTCTTGTTAGGCTGGTTTAGATGAAGGTATTGAAGTTTCAAGGAATGCACCTCATTCTTTTGACACTTCAATACCATCATATAAACCAAGTCTAAAAAGAATTTAATTTTTGAATGGAATAATAAAACTTTCGGGTGAATGCTTGAAAGGTGCTGTTTACTCAGTTTGAATTTACCCCATTTCAGAGGTAAGACAATTGTTGTAGTTTGAAGGAGCAACCCGAATGTAATGTAATGTAATGATGGGACATATTTAGGAACTTTATGCAATGCAATGTAATCCTAAATTTTTATACCTGAAAATTTTATTGTTCCTTTCAAAACAACATGTATTATGCAGAATCAGCTATATAAGTTATGATATCGAATTCCTTCATATAAGATTACTGTCACGGAATACACCTCATTCTTTATCCAATACACAACTTTATTCGAATTCACGCTGAGTTTAATTAGGTTTTTTTTATTTTTTTTAACACGCAACTTTATTCGAATTTATTCAATACGCACTTTTTATTCGAATTCACGCTGAATTTATTCTAATTTATTTATTTACTTTATTCGAATTTATTAATTCAATACATAACCATAAAATAAATGAAAGAATTAACAAAAATAAAGCAACAAATTAATAGATATAAAATATCATTTTATTAATATAATTCTTATTACATTTAGAATGGGGTAAAACTAAATCTGCGGCAAAAAAAACCACCAGAAAACTAGCTTCCAGTGGTAAAAATAAAAGAAATCCACAAGAAAACCAGCATTCATGGGGCAAAACTAAATCTGCACATTAAGTTTTACCCAATCTAGTTCTTTTTCCCCCAAGAAAGTTGCTCACTAATCATCATTTCATCCCCATAATTGGTCTCTTTCTCTTTTTACACCAAAATAAATAAGGAAAAAGGAAGGAAAAAAAGGAGATTCATAGGGGGAGAGAGTGAGGAGAAGAGTGAGAATGTGAGATGATGTGAGGAAAGGAGGAAGTTTTGAGGGGTATTTATACGCGGTTTAAGGTAACATAGTATTTAATGAGGTCAAAAAACGTGAAAAAACTTAAAAAAAACGTGTAAAAACCATTAAAATGCATTGATCACCGTCCAAAAAACGTGTGTTTTTGAGCTCTAACCATCGGCCAACCTGCATGAGTTAACTTGCGCACTTGCCAGTGGTGCGTGACTTAAGACGCAAAGTTATAAGGTGCGTGAGTTAAGTCACGCAACGTGACTTAACTCACGTAAGGGTATTTTGGGAAGTTCAGGTGGGTGCGAGCAAAATGTGCTGGGAGAAGAGAAAAATTCTATAAGCTGTTTATCCAAATGGGGCCTTGGTCTTGAATCCACTAGCTTCCTCTTCTTTCCTCTTCTCCAAGTTTGTGATCTTCTTTCTCTTTACCTCTCTAAGTTTGTGAAATGAAATGAGTGAATGACTTAACTTAGTTTTCTTATAAGAGTTATCTATTTATACCTCCAAATTGGCTAGGTTAATTCTCACTCAAATAGAGCCTCAAAACTCTTACATCTAATTTTTAAGAAGTTACTATTCATTAATACGCTAAAATACTGAATAATTACCATCTCTAAATAATTACCCCAACTCACCAGTAACTTAGTAAAAATAACTATTCTTACTAAAACACCAAAAATAACCTCCTTAACGAAATGACTAATTTACCCTTACTCGCCAAATGAGGAAAATACCCTTAGTCTAAAATGACTAAAATACCCTTCTAGGCCAAAAATTCACTAATCCCAAATCAAATACACACAAAGACAAATAAGCATATATAAACAGACATAAACACATATAATGAATAAATAAAATAATTCTAGCTAAAAATGAGTTGTTACATGTAGCGTACGCGTGAACAGGTTTACACACACAGACGTAAACTTAGTTTATGTAGCTTATGTAAACTCAGTTTATATTAACTATGAATTGTTAGTATAAATTCAATTTACGTATATACAATTACTTACTGTGAGAGGTTAATGTAAATTAAGTTTAAGTATGTATTATGTAGAGTGCGCATGAACATATTTATACACACAAACATAAACTTAGTTTACATAGCTTATGTAAACTAAGTTTACATTAACTACGTAAACTGAATTTTCATAGTTTTAAAAACTACTATCTTTTTCTCAATTTCACATTTTTCTATCATACGTTTGAATCAATTTTACAGATTTATATCTTACGTGATTGGATGTTATTGAAGAGTATGCGAGTGGAAAGACACGAGGAGATGAAGACGTTCATAAATCGTGTGTAAGTCCTTCTTTCAGGCTTTGTCAGAGTTTGAGAGATGAATACGTGAAAATAACGATGGTTTTCAAAAATGGTGTGAGTGTTTTGAGATGATGAATACGCAAACTAAGTTTATGGGGTTTGAATGATTATGGGAGACATGCGATGAAAATGTTTTGAATTAAATAAAAAAAATATTTCAGTTAAAGGGTATATTGGTCATTCCGGGATGTAACTTGCGTGTTTTTTGTGGTGTGAGTAGTATAGAATTATTATGTTAGAAAACTGCTTAATTTAATTGGATAATTATAATCGACTAGATAATTAACTGGATATTAATCGAATAATAGAGTATATGAATTCAATTTGTTGATGACATCGCACTATGAAGGCTTTGATGCATTATGTATGAATAATTTTGGTAGGTCCATGATCGCTACATGGGGATTCAAGAACAACAATGTAGTTTTACTCCAATGCAAAAATACAATGTTTATTCTTAATTTATTCTAAGTGGGTCTTTACATTAGTGTTCTCCAATGTTCTTTAGGGAGAACCGTTCTCCAACATGGCATCCATGTCATTCCACTCCTATGGGACATAAATATAAGTTATCATGACCTCAAGAACATACTATAGAACAACATTGGAGTTTCTCCGACTTAATTGTGTATTTGTCCCCTATTCCTAATTATGCTTGAAGAGTACCCACTCTCTTAGAGTAATTGGGTAGGCCACTAACTAGGTTGTTTCTCCTTTGTTGTTAAGATCTATGTCGTGATTGTCTATAGATTCTTAAGATTTCTTAACCTCTAAAATAAACCGATCGAGACACACAACTAATCCAAAAACAACCAAATAGTAACTATTTACTAAATTTTGTGTAATCAGGAGTTATGACCTATTAAACAGATGATCTTTTGAGCAATACGAGAGGCATATAAAGCAATTACCGGTGTGTACCTAATAAAAAGAAGCATGGGCCTAATATCAAGAATTGGGCTTGATAATATGTTTGTGAAAATTATTTGAGAACTGCTCTTTATCCAAATGGTTTTGCTCATTTCCAAGTGAAATTCCATTTTTATCCTTACGTAGGTTAACTCGCGCTACGTTACTTAAGTCAGTTATCAGCAACACAACAACACCCATTTCCCAACTTTTCCAAACACGAAAATTTCACCCCCAAATCCGAATTTCACCGTTCTTGCGCCATTCAAAGCCAAATTCCTCCACAACATCAAGTAAGTGGTGATTATCCTACTTCTTTGCATTATTTTGGTTGGAATTTTTGTAGAAATTGAACATTTTTAGGTTTTTCTAAATTTTTCTTGCATGTTAGTTTTGATGATTGTTAGTGACGAATTAACTTAGGAATTGTTGTTTAGATGTTGTTTAGGGTACAATGTGGTAGTTTAGGGTTTAGAAATTGTTAGATTACATAGTTGTTTGAAAATTGCACACTACGTGTTCGGTAAAATGCCTCAATGATATTTTTTTTGTTTTTTTGGATTGTTAATGATGTAATTAGTTAGAATTATGTTTGTTAATGTTGATTATAGTTAATTTGACTGCAATGTGGTAGTTTATGGATTCAAAAGATATTGTCGACATTATAATGTTGTAGTTGTATTGTTAAATATGACATTGTCGAAATGTTATGTCCGTGTGAAAATGTGTTAAAGATTTTTTGCTTTTTGTGCAGATATGTCGGAGCAGGAGAGGACTGACAAACTTAGCTTAGGGAGGCCTGCCCATACTAGTAGTGCACGTAGGGAGAAGCAAGCACTACAGCCTCCGGACGTTCGAGGTCGAGGGAGAGTGGGGGGATCGAGACTTGCTAGGGTTGATGTTGTGGGGGGATCGACGTCACAGACGGGTCTATCCCAGACGGTGGACCCGACACATTACCAGCATGAGCAACATTATCAAGAGCAGGCGTATCAGGAGCAGCATTATCAGGAGCAACCTGGATTTCAGTTGGGTTATCAGTATCAGGAGGGGTATAAGTATCACTAGGGGTATCATGCTCAGTTTCACGAGGGGTATCAGCCTGAGCAGCCTCCTCAGCAACTATATGTCGTGCCTCCTCAACAACAGCAGTATGAGCAGTTTCCTCAGCAGCAGCAGCATCCTCAGCAGCATGCAGAGGCTGATATGGAGGATGAGGATGGGGGCTTTCCAGGGGGGCCTTACGAGTTGTCTCTTTTACCGGACTTCGGTAAACACGTGGCACACAAGCTTTGGAACGATAAAACAGTAAGTATAATTGATTTATTTAATTTAATGATATTTTACTATTATGTCAAGTTTATTTTACGTAGAATATGTCATATTTATTTAAGTATAATTGATTTATTTTTGAAGTATTTAAGTATAATTGATTTATTTTTAACGTAGAATATATTTAGTTTATTATAATGTCAAGTTTATTTTACGTAGAATATTTATAATTTATTATAATGTCAAGTTTATTTTACGTTGGCTATTTATAGTTTATTATTATCTCAAGTTTATTTACGTAGAATATTTATAGTTTATTATTATCTCAAGTTTATTTTACGTAGAATATTTGATGTTTATTTAATTTAAGTATAATTACCTAGAATATGTCATGCTTATCTTACGTATTTAAGTATAATTGATGTTTATTATTTCATGTTTATTTTACTTATTTAATTTTTTTTTATTTCAGTTGCAAGCGATCGTAAGATGGCTGACGTCTCGCACGGGAGGAAACTTAAGCTTTCTATCTTGTCCCTTCCGTTGCTGGTATATGATAACCCTTGGTTCTGGGGCCCGGTGGATGCATCCGGTATAAGGCCTCTCCTTCTGACTGCGTACGACAACATCACCCATGGGTTAGTTTGTGCTATGTCTGAGAGATGGCATCAGGAGACCAGACGTGACGTCTTTTCAGGACGTGTGCTGGTACTACGGATGGATCATGGCTGGGAAACAAAAGATGGTGCGTCACTTGCCCGAGCGGGTTCTGAGGCAGTACGGATATGTTCAGAGTGTTCCCCGACCTCTTACTACGATTATGCCTCTTGTCCCATTAGATGTAGTTGTTGCCTTCTTGGTGTTTGCTCTGCATGTCGTTCCCCAGCAGCAGAGGGGTGACCAGGTCCCGGACGACAAGCCTTGGAAGCATTCAGATAGGTACATTCGATGGTTCTATCGTGTGTTCCATCCTCTTATTGTTAGCCCTGCTCCAGAGCCTGACATTGTCATGCCGAGACCTGTCTACCAAGATATTCTTGTTGACCAGGACTGGGCCAGACATCTTCCCGATCCATTGCAGGTCATTAGCAGCATGAGAGACAGAGTGGAGCATGCGATGGAGATTCCAGAGGTGGTTTCAAATCCACTCTTCTTCAGCATTTTGGAAGCCCTCCGGACCGAGTATAGCGTGTTTGACCATCAGCAGGTTTCACGGAGGAGGTCTAGGAGTCATAGTCCACATGAGCAGCAGTAGTGTCTTATTTTATGACTTGTTTTTTTATGACTTTTTTGCTATTTGTAGTATTTTTCTTGACATTTTGGTTGTATGATATTTACATTTGCGCGGTTGTGCCTCTTTATGACATTTTAGTTAATTTTCGTTAAAATTGTGTTTCTAAATTATGATTGAATGAATGCATGTTCTCTAAATTATGAGTTTTGGTTGAATGAATGAATGGTTGTACCTATGTAGGAACGAACGAAGGAACGAAGATAAACAGGGAACAAGGGAGTAACTACTGCCTGTCTGTGCGTGCATAAAACTAGCACGAGTTAACTCACACTAGTGTTAACACTAACGTGACTTAACTCACGTGGCTGTTTGCACTAGCATAACTTAAGTTACGTAAGGGTAAAAATGTCATTTCACTTGGAAAATGAGAAAAAACGTTTGGGTATAGAGCAGTTCTCCTTGTCTTTTCACCTATCCAATTGATCTCCCATGATAGTAAAAGACCATTGTACGCCTAACGACAGTTAATTGCCATTGACTCTTAGTTGTAAAGTTAACGGCAGTTATCTACTGATGGAGGTATAATGGTTTTTTTACTAGTGTAGGAGAGCAATTGGGTATGTGAGATAAACAATTGTTTATGTTCATTGACACAGAAATTGGTTTATTATAGTCCAATATTAAAATAAAAGAACTATATTTATATGAGTAGTGTTATTTGAACAACTCTTTTGGTACAACTTTTAGGACATTCTTGTTATTCCCTCTTCTCATCATTGGTCAATAACAATAGAGAGAGAAAAAGGAAGAGAGACACTAAAAAAATAATGTGAGTATGAGAGAGAAAGTTGTATAAAAGTTGTACAAAAATGGTTGTATAAATATCATTTCTCTATTTATATATAGAACCCTTTATAATACACCGTTACTTGTATACCACATTTGTCTAACTGTATCACCTGCGACCATGATGAACCTTCTATGTCACATTATTGAAGTTTGATTTTGGAGTTATCATGATTTGCCAACCAGTTGTTTCAAATTTATTCCTGCATGTGTTTGATGTTAACTTTCTACTTTTCCGGTGGACAAAGGCCCGTTAGTAACGCCGGATAAGTTCCATGTTGCACCATGAATCATCCAACAAGATCACCAATAATCTCTTTATTAAATTGGTCCCATTCATACTACTTCAATATGTGTCTCCCTCCTAGGCATGCAATAATCCCTTTTATTCATTACTACGCTTAGAATGACACTATAACATTTGGTCAAAACCGCCATTCAAAAATAAAAAATTGGTCAAAACCTATATGCTTTTAAAGGTGAAGAGCTGCATATTAAGCACTGCACGTGCCACTATTTTGTAAACTCATAAGTCATATGTATACTCAATAATTGAAAACAAAAATATAATTAGGTCGTCTTCTCTTTTTTTGAATGAATTAGATGGTCTTCTTAAACAAAGGTATACTAAATAATACGAATTGAAATATTCGTACATATAAGTTAATTATCGGCCTCTAATAAAAGTTTAATATTGGTAATTGAAGATTTGAAGATAATTATCGATAATTACGAAATTATTAAATATATTTAGCTGTGGGGTGGATTCTAGGGTGAGGGTCCAATTAGGTCCCTCACCGGTGAACCACGAGAAAAACACCAATAAATTAAATAAGTGGTTCAGATTTATTTAAATTAAAAGAGGGAACATGTAGAACTGCTCACATTCAATCATATCATGCAATGGTTTCACCCGTTGTTAACCGTAATTAATTGTTACGAACCGAACCGAACCAAACCATTACAAATCAATTAATTCCTTTTCACACAAAAATCTGAACCCTTTTTCTAAACCCTAATTCCATTTCAAATTCAATCAAATTCACCATCTTCAATCTTCATCTCTTCAATCATATCCTGCTTGATTTTGGCTTTGTCTATTAGTTTCTGGGTATGATATATTATACAATGCTACAGGTGCTTGCATATTCAATACCCCGTGCTCAGTATAAGAGAACCAACCATACCTTCAAAAAGATATGTAAATATCAAATAAGGTTATGGGATTTTCCTAGTGAAGAAAAAGGAGAAACTGCTTCAAATATTTGAATTTATACAAACCTATACATTACTAAAAGTATGTTAACTTTCCCACATGAAAATTCAATCTCAATTCTGTCGTCTCCAGCTAGAATCCAAGTTTTTTCAAATTCTATTCATATGCTTTGGCTTTTGAAGAGGTGAAGATTGAAGATGGTGAATTTGATTGAATTTGAAATGGAATTAGGGTTTAGAAAAAGGGTTCAGATTTTTGTGTGAAAAGGAATTAATTGATTTGTAATGGTTTGGTTCGGTTCGGTTCGGTTCGTAACAATTAATTACGGTTAACAACGGGTGAAACCATTGCAGGATATGATTGAATGTGAGCAGTTCTACATGTTCCCTATTTTAATTTAAATAAATCTGAACCACTTATTTAATCTATTGGTGTTTTTCTCGTGGTTCACCGGTGAGGAACCTAATTGGACCCTCACCCTAGAATCCACCTTTTTTTTCATTTTCATATGATGTAATTTTTTTTATAATATATTATAAATTCTTTTGCAGCAAATTTTGGATCTATACGTTAATGTATTATTTTCTTGAATTTTTTCTATAGATATTGATTCTAATTTCACCATTCTTCACACAATTCCGATATTGAACCAAAGAAATAAAAAAAAAATCAATTTTATTGTATTTTTGGGTTTTCAACAATACTCACTATTTGTAAAAAATAAATAAACTTACTACTCTCATTTTTTCAGTAGGTCCAAAACCAATAATCTTAGAGTTTGGTTGTTCGTCTTTTGTTTGTTTTTGATGTATAAGCATGTATTGTCTACTAGACATCTATTGTCATTATGTATATAATATTTGTTTGGATTATTATTGTTAGAGACAGGATCCGTTGACACCAGGTGTAAATCTAAAGACTTACACCAAACCTCAACCGTTATAATTATTTGATCTAACGACTGATGTTATGTCAAAAATAAATAGAAAGAAATCACATAATGATAAAAAAGGAAATGTGAGATATTGCTTGATTCATAATTAATTATTTTTTCTTTCTTCTTAAAATATATGGTTGATTCATATTTGCTGAAGCAATCGTTATATATACATACATGGTTGCACCTTTACCAAAAAAAATAATACAAGGTTGCACATGGAGAAGAAGTCTGATGCACGAGTGAAAAATACATGGTTGCACCTTAAATAAATCATTACAATAAAACAATACAATTTTTGTTTGTCTTTCTTTTTTTTTACGTTAGATGTGTGTTTCTGGATAGCTCCTTATTTTGTTTTTTTAATTATAAATTATAACTTGAACTAATAATTGGGTACTGGCGGAACTAGAGAATCAGTGGCGGATGTATTTTTTGAAATACTATTAGAATTAGTGAATTACAAGTGGATTCTAAATTCATAGGATTACTGGCGGATTTTAATGGATATTGGCGGATTCTTTATTATTACTGACATATTTTATCCGCCAGTAATATGATGTCATGCAATCATTATTGACGGAAATGATCTGTCAGTAATGCAAGGGAGATTTGTCAATGACTTTACTGAAGGATTAATTCGTCAGTAACGTAATTATCCGTATTATTGAAGAGTTATTGCGCCAGTAATGTTATTGAGGGCTTTTTCTTAGTTACTAAAGGCTTTTTCCGCCACTAATTACTGAGGGGCTAAATCCCTCAGTAATGCAATTTTGAATTGGCTAGTAATTTGGGGAATTCTTGTAGTGGAAGAAATCTTGTCTCATGCTGAACTTGATCAGACGTATGCTTGATTTTCTGGAGAAGCTAAGATGGCTTGTGGATGAAGAAAATAAATTTAAGGGGGCCTTCCATGGAGTTATACGAATTGAATATTTTTCTGGTGTAACAAAAAATAAAGGAGGAATTTTTTTTGAGAAGAAAGAGATTATAACTAATTATAAATCAAGAGTTATTAAAAAAAATTATAAATCAAGCAATATATCTCACATAGAGATAATATCCTTTTTTGTCATTATCATCTGATTTCCTTCCATTATTATTAATATAATATGAGGCGTAAGATCAATCAATTATAACGGATCCTGACTCTTATATTGAATTATTATTATTATAGTTAATTTATCTTATTCAATTAGTACACATGTTTGTCTTCATATTCATTATTGAAGTGTCAAACAAACACAGAATAAGAAATAGTACGAAAAACATTGGGAAGAAGAATATAACAAATAGTACGAAAAATATTGGGATGAAGAGATAAATAGAGAAAAAAATTAAATGAGGTTGAATGAGTGTTTGAGAATAATTGGTATTCAAATATAAGGGTGGTTAAAGATATAATTTTAATTTATCAAAAGAAAAGATATAATTTTAATTCATTAAATCAAGATAAAATGAAGGCTGTGCATGTGGAGTAACTTTTTTTTTTTTTTTATGTGAACCCTCTATATGTGGAGTAACTTTTTTTTTTTTTTTTTTTTTTTTATACCTTTTTTTTTTTTTGGAAAAAATTTTTTTTAC